>Ga0070738_10000918_pt1 | contig 71217 bp, 69 predicted proteins | sample Coa_R2_2_FD_66446 | JGI IMG/M metagenome (GOLD analysis project Ga0070738, IMG submission 66446) | Surface soil microbial communities from Centralia Pennsylvania, which are recovering from an underground coalmine fire - Coalmine... | ecosystem: Environmental > Terrestrial > Soil > Unclassified ...
GTTGATCGGGCGCGACGCGGGGCAGCTTGTTTGCCACCACACGCGTGGCCGCGATATCAGCCCGAACGACGCCTGTCGGCCTCCCGGCGGCGTCCCGCTGAATGGAACCTTTCAAGAACTCCGGCGGGTCAGGCTTGTTCGCCTCGATTCCCAGGATCTGGAGCGCGCGGCTGTTCAAGAAAACCTGATAGTAGGACTCCTGTAACGCGATGGGATGCTGTGGCGCAATTCGGTCGAGTTCCTCGCGAGTAAACACGCGCGGATCGTCTGCGAATTGCTGATGCGTCCAGCCGCCGATGTTGTAGATCCATTCGCCTGGCGGCGCTGATTTCACGCGGGCGCGAAGCATTTCCACGGCTTGCCTTCGCGATTCGACGCCGTCGAAGCGCAGTTCGCGCAGCCACGTGGAAGCGGCGCGGAGGAGGTGAATGTGATTATCGATCAGACCGGGGATGACGGTTCGGCCGTTGAGGTCGACCGTTCGCGTGTTCGGCCCGGCCAGACGCGCGATATCCTGATTCGCGCCGGCAGCCACAAAGCGATTGCCGCGTATCGCCACCGCTTGCACGATCGAGAATTTTTCATCGACAGTAACGATTTTCCCGTTGGCGAGGATGAGATCCGGCGGCGGTTGCTGAGCGAGCGCAAGGAAAGCGCCGAACGCCAGCCACATGGTAAAACGCGTCACAAATCTCTCACTTCTTTTTCTCGCTAAAATACTGCGGCGAATGCTCCCGCACTTCTTCCGCTTCGGCAATTTTCTGATCTTTGTAATTGGAGCTCGAAGTATATTGACGCCGCGCGGCCTTAACGCGCGCTCGCGTCATCTCCTCAGTGCTCACGGCGAAACCCGAAAGCAACTGCTCGAGATCTCGGCTTCGACAGGAGGGACATGCCGCCACGCTTCCCTTTAGCACTAGCAACTCGAATTCATGGCCACAGGCACGGCACTGGTAATCGAAAATCGGCATCGCTGCCACATGGTATCAAAGAGAACGCTGAAAATCATTCCTCGCGCCTGGACGCTCCGGCGGCAGCGGCGGCGGGACATTAGCCTTCTTGACCACCAGATAGCCTGTTGTGAGGCACAGAATTAAAAAGCCCCACCCCAAAAGCACGACCGCGGAGGTGTGTTCGTAGTCCACCTGAATCAGGTTCCGGCCGGCGGCGATGGTGGCAAGCACCAAAATCACCTCCAGCCGCACATGACGGTGGGCGAAATAGGCCTTCAGGGTCTCGGAAAGTTCCAGGCCCAGCACAATCGCCAGCACGTCGGCGAAAACCGTCTGCATCACCGTCAAAACTCCGCCGTGAGTGGAAATCTCCGCGAAATGGCGGGGAAGGCTCCGGACGAACAGGATGTACATCATTACAGTCGCGCCGGCGACGAGCAACAAGATGAGGGTCCGGAGCGCCATCACCACGGCTCGCTCGATTTTATCGACTATTTTGCCCGCAACAAGTTTGCCGGCCGTGATAGCTCTCCCCTCGTTTGGTGATGCGGCAGCGGTCGGCCAGGTTTATGATTTGAGGATCGACCTTAGAGCGCCTTATCGGACCGGGATGAAGAATCCCTCAACAAGCTGTGGGCTCCACTCTTGCCGCAGTGGCGCATCATGCGCTGCCGGAGCTTGATCCTGGCCCGGAGCAGGCGCGACTTCGCGGCCGCCACGCTGATGCCCAACTGTTCGGCGAGCTCGTTCATAGACATCTGCTGCACGTCGCGAAGAACGATCGCATTGCGGAGCAACGGCGGAATTCGCCCGATCTCGGCCCGCAGCACCTGGTGGATCTCCCAGGTTCCCAATTCGCCTTCCGGGTCGGAGCCGGCGGCAGGCAACTGCATCGGCTCGTTTCCGCCATCGCCGCGCCGGTCGTCCAGCCGGACAAACCGCACCCCTTGCCTGCGGCGGATTCGCATAAGACATTGGTTTTTAACGATCCGAAATAGCCAGCTCGAAAATTCGGATCGTCCCCGGAAGCGATCGATCTGCTCGAAGGCCTTCCAACAGGCATTCTGAGTTTCTTCCTCGGCTTCCCCGCGGTCGCGAAGAATCGAAGTCGCCAGATTCAGACACCGCCGGTGATGGCGGCGAAGCAGTTCTCCGAAGGCTTCTTGATCGCCGTCGCGGGCTGCTTCAATGAGTTGTGGATCGCTGAGTACATCGGCCGTTTCGCTCAAGGCGCCACCTCGCTAGAACTTTTCGTACTTCTCGAATTTAGGCTGGAGTAATCGGCAATTTATTGGCCAGTTCGCGGGCCATAACAATCTCCTTGCGTTTCTGCAAATTCCGCAAATGTATTTCAAAATTAACGCTCGGGGTTGAGCCTCTAGGGACAACACCATTCGCTCAACCGTCCCAGACGGAACAAAGGGCGCCTTTGTGGAGACCTCGAAAGTATTCCAGGAAAAAGGCGTTGTAGAAAAAATGCGCCGTATGCAAGGGATTAAATTTTTGCGCGCTCCGAAAAAATATTCACAGCCGGGAGCCGCGGCATGTCATCTTGCCAAAGCCCGATAGGAGACCAGCAATGCCCCTCCCCTCTACCAGATCTTTTTTGGATGACGCTCTTGGCGACGAAATACAACGGCTCGTCTTCGGGATTTCGCGGGAATTGAAAGAAGCGGCGCGAACGATTCGCTGTTGCGCCGAATTGGCCGAGGAAAAGTGGGAAATCCACAACTACGAAGCAAAAGAGCTATTGCAATGTATTCGCGACGCGGCTGTCCGGATTCAGAATTTGATTGAAGAGGGGCTGGCTTTGGCGCTGACAATTACCTCCGCTCCCAAAACGTCTCGGGTTGAGATGGGCCGCTCGCTACAGTATGCCCTGGTCCGCCTGAAGCCGGCGATTGAGGAGACCGGCGCGACGGTGCGGAGCCGCAAGTTGCCCACAGCCACCGCCAATTCCGAAGGCTTGTCGCGAGTATTTGAGACCCTGATCGCCAACGCGATCCAGTATCGCTCCGAGCGGCAACCCTTCATTCAAGTGGACTGCGCCCGGAGCGGCTCGCACTGGCTCATCTCGGTCTCGGACAACGGAATCGGGATTCAGCCGGAATACCGCGAGCGGATTTTTCTTCCTCTTGCGCGCCTGCATGGCCAGGCCGAGCGTCCCGGAACAGGTCTCGGGCTCGCTGTCTGCCGGCGCATCGTCGAATCTTACAACGGCCGAATTTGGGTGGAATCGACGCTAGGGGCAGGTTCAACTTTCTATTTCACCGTTCCACGGGCGAAGCGGGCTGGAAGGGTTTCCGCGGCGTCTCCACCAGCTACGCCTCAGCCATCTGAGAAGCCTGTTTGCGCGCATAGGGAATGAAGATGTCAAAACGCGTGCCTTTACCGGGAGCGCTTCTAATCTCCACAGCTCCGCCGTAGCGATTGACGATTCCCTGCACCACCGCCAGGCCCAACCCTCGGCCGGCCACCTTGGTGGTAAAAAAAGGATCGAAGATTTTGCGCCGGACTTCTCTGCTCATGCCGCATCCGGTATCGGAGACCGACAGCCTTAGATAATCGCCGTCCGGCAAAGTTGCGCCATTGCTCAAGATATGACGCCCGCTCGTTTTGACATGCGAACTAGAAACCTCGATGACGCCCTCTTTTTCTCCGATCGCCTCCGAAGCGTTGACAATCAGGTTTATCACAATCTGCCGGATATGGGTGGCGCTTGCCAGAATGGGAGGCAAGCCCTTACTCAAATGGATCTTCAACTGAATTCCCTTGGAGATGGAGATCCGCAGGAGCTCGCGAATTTCTTCAATAAGCGCCGATACATCAACAAGCGCGAGATCGGCGTCATCTTGACCGGCGTAAACCATCAATTCGTGCACGATCTGGGAGCCATGCAACGCCATTTTTTTGATTTTGCGAACCTCGTCAGCAATGCCGGCGTCCAGGTTCGGCGAATCCAGAAGGATCTCCGAAAGCGCGATAATGCCACTTTGCATATTGTTGAAGTCGTGAGCCAGCCCGCTTGCAAGAAGACCTAGGCTCTCCAACTTCTGCCGGCCGAAGGTGACTTCCTGGGCGCGCTTAAAATCTGTAATGTCCATGGCGGACCCCACATAGCCGGCGAAAACCCCGCTCGGCTCAAATCGCGGAACGCCTGTATCGAGGACCCAGCGATATTCGCCGTCGTGGCGGCGGAGCCTGTATTCCATTTGGAAGGAGCGGCGCTCGGCGAAAGCCGTTCCGTAGATTTCAAGACACCCGCTAAGATCTTCGGGGTGAACGCCTTTGGCCCAACCTTCGCCCAGTTCCTGTTCGAGCGCGCGGCCGGTAAACTCCAGCCATCCCCGGTTGAAGAAGGTGCAAAGCTTATCTTTCCCAGACATCCAAATCATGACCGGGGCCGTGTCGGCCATGTTTCGAAAGCGTTCTTCGCTTTCGCGCAGCGCGGCGGCGACGCGCTGGCGCTCCGAAAGGTCGGCCATGGAAATCAGAATCGAGGTTTGCCCTTCGATTTGAATCGGATTCATCCGGACTTCGATGGGAAAGTGCGAGCCGTCCTTGCGTCGCGCCGACACCTCGCGCCCCTCTTCCGGGGGATTTTTGATAGAATTTTTTGGTAGGGTTGAGGCGATCTCGCTGAAGCCTTCGGCCAGGATGCCGAAAGCTTGGTCCACGAGTTCCTCGCGCGAGTAACCAAAGAGGTTTTCAGCCCGGGTATTCGCCAGAAGGATTCTTCCATCAGGATTGACCACAATCATCGCGAATGGCGCGACCTCAACCATCGCCCGGACGAATTCATTGTATTTTTGGACGCTGTTCATTGGTCTCGAATGCCCCGACGGCCAGTAAGGGCTATGTCATGCTGTGAGCGTAAGATGCCGAAAACGAACCCTTGGCTGCCTTTCTTTCGGTATCGAGCGCCCATTATGAAAAGAAGTGCATCGGAAAGCAATGCAAATACATCTGAAAACTCGGAACTACCCAACCTTCGCCGCGGCGATGATGCTGTGCGCGTGTCCCGCCTGGGCTCATGCCATTTTAATGGGCGCGAGCCCCGCCGCCCATCAGATCGTAAGCGGCAAGACCGTTCCCATCAAGCTTCGCTTCAATTCTCGAATTGACGGCAAACGATCGAAGCTTACTCTGCTCGGTCCAGATGGAAAAGAACGGCCGCTTATCGTGGAAAGCCAGCCGGCCTCCGACACGCTCGCCGCCAAGGCCGAGGGCCTGACTCCCGGCTCCTACGTGCTGCGGTGGCAAGTCCTCGCCGCGGACGGCCACATCACTCGCGGGGAAGTGCCGTTTAAAGCTCAATAGCGAGTGGCCTCGTTACTTGACATCTTCGGGTTCCTGTCGGTGCTGCTGCGGGCGGCGACGCTCGTTTTCGAAGCGCTCACTGTGGGAGGGGTAATTTTCCGCTGTGCAATCGCGAGAGACAACGTAAGCGGGGCGCGCGGGCTCGCGCGATGCCTGATTTTTTCCGCGGGGCTGCTGGCAACTGTGCAAGCCGCCTATGTAGGGGCCAACTCCTCCATCCTAATGGCATCGACCGGTTTGGCATGGGACGATGTGAAAGGGGCCGAGTTTTGCATTTCAGGCGCTCTCACAATCGCCGGCGCAGCCATGGTGGCGGTCTTTGCGCTGGGCAAGCCGCCTCTGGGAACGGCGGCATGTTCTATAGGTTGCGCCCTGATCTTATGCGGCGCGGTGATGACGAGTCATGCCGTGGCGCGCCTTGAGCATCGCTGGGCGCTGGCGGCTTTGACGCTCACCCATCACTTAGCGGGCGATGCGTGGATCGGCGGCATGCCTTATCTGGTTCTGTCGCTGCGGCGCGAACCGGACCCCGCGCTCGCCGGGCGGTTTTCGCGCATGGCGCTGATCTCCGTTGTGGCCCTCGCCGGAGCGGGCGCGGCGATGTCGGCGTTTTATATCAGTAGCGCCGGTTCGCTGACAGGCACCGCTTACGGCATCATGGTACTGGCGAAGGCCTTCCTTACGAGCGTCGTAGTTTTATTGGGCGCGCTCAACCGGCGGGCTCTCCAGAGACTGGCGCGGGACAGCGCGCACCGGCTGGGGGCGATTGCCTCGGGACCTCTTCGCGCGAACCTGGCGGCGTCGCTTCTGCGCGTGCGCAAGTTCGCCGAGGTTGAGGCTGGCATCGGCATCACGATCCTTTTGGCGGCCGCGTCGCTCACCTCCAGCCCGCCCGCCATCGACGTGCAAGCAGATCGCGTAACGGCCAACGAGATGGCCGATCGGATGGCGCCCCGCTGGCCCCGCATGGAGACGCCCAGAGCCAGCGAGCTTTCGCCCGCGACACCGCTGCCCGCCGATTTGAGCTCGAGCATGCCCGGATCGTTTGTGCCCGGGGAGCAGGTCCAGCCGCAAACGCAGGCGGATATTGCCTGGTCCGAGTACAATCACCATTGGGCGGGTCTTATCGTGGGAGCGATTGGTTTGTTGTCGCTGGCCGCGCGGCGTGCGGCCTGGGCGCGGCACTGGCCTCTCGCCTTCCTGGGACTTGCCGTTTTCCTGTTGGTACGCGCCGATTCGGAGAACTGGCCCTTGGGACCGCGCGGCTTCTGGGAGAGCTTTCAGGTAGCGGAAGTCGCTCAGCATCGCCTGTTCGTTTTACTGATCGTGGCTTTTGCCGCGTTCGAATGGCGCGTACAAACCTCGCGCGTCCCCATGGATCGAGCTAGTCTAGTTTTCCCGGCGGTATGCGCGGTTGGCGGCGCGCTCTTACTGACCCACTCGCATTCGCTGGGAAACATAAAGGAAGCATTCCTTGTGGAATTGAGCCATCTTCCGCTGGCGATTCTTGCGGTCATGGCCGGATGGTCCCGATGGCTGGAGATTCGCGTTAGTCCGGATCCAAACCGTTTTTCCGTCCGACAGGCAGCGCCATGGATCTGGCCGGTATGCTTTATTTTGATCGGAGCGATACTGATGAACTACCGGGAGGCGTGACGCTTTAAAACTTAAGCTCAAAATCCATGTTGCCGCCCGACAGCACCAAACCGGCTCGTCCGATTCCCGGGGGTAATTTGTGAAACAGAACGGCGGCGGCCGGAGCGGCGCCGCTGGGCTCGACCAGAATCTTGAGCCGCATTAGCAGAAACCTTACCGCGGAGCGAATTTCCTCTTCGGAAACCAGCACCACGCGCTCCACGTGACGCTGAATGATCGGAAACGTGATTTCCCCTGGACAAGGAACGCGGAGGCCATCGGCGATGGTTTCGGGGGGCGGAATCTCGATCCGTTCTCCCGCGGCGAGCGAAAGAAACGTGTCGTTCGCTCTAGCCGGTTCGACGCCTATCACGCGTACGCCCGGCTTCAAGGCCTTGGCCGCGATGGAGCAACCGGAAATTAATCCGCCGCCCCCGATGGGCACTACGATGGCATCGAGATCGGGAATGTCTTCGACAAGCTCAAGGCCTACTGTACCCTGCCCTTCGATGATCCAGGGGTGGTCGAAGGGCGGCACGAGCGTAGCGCCGGTTTCCGCGGCGATGCGCTTGCCGATCACGGCGCGGTCCTCCTTGAGCCGGTCATAGGTCACGAGATTGCCGCCCTGGGCGCGCGTTGCCTCGATCTTGGATCGCGGGGCGTCGAGCGGCATAACCAGGGTCGCGGAAACGCCGGCCGCTCGGGCCGCAATGGCCACCGCTTGCGCGTGATTGCCGGAAGAAAACGCTACTACGCCGTGCGCAAGTTGGTCCTGCGAGAGCCGCGCCAGAAAATTGGCGGCGCCGCGAATTTTGAACGCTCCTCCGGTCTGGAAATTCTCGCACTTAAAGAACGCCTCAATGCCAGCGGCGGCATCGAACCCGCGCGAGGCGATCACCGGCGTGCGCTTTGCAATTGGCCGGATTCGTCCGGAGGCCGCGCGGATTTCCTCAATTCCGATCTTAAACGCTAATTCCTGGCTGCTGGTCTCTTGTTCAATACCCGGCATGTTTGTCTACCATATTCACCAGAGTTTCCCCTTTTCGGAACCGTTCCAAATTTTCAAAGAAGCAATCGAAAGCGGGATCGAGAAATCCCTCTACGCGATCGGCCGTGTGCGGCGAAAGCAGAACGTTGGACATGCTCCAAAACGGATGCCTAACCGGCAGCGGCTCGATCTCGAAGACATCCAGCGCCGCGCCTCGAATACGGCCCGATTGCAAGGCTCGAACCAGCGCTTGCTCGACGATCACGCCTCCCCGGCCCACGTTGACGATCACCGCGGTTGGCTTCATCGCAGCGATCGCGTTTTCGCCGATCAGGCCGCGAGTCGCCGGCGTCAGGGGGGCAGAGGCTAAAACGTAGTCGCTAGCAGCCATCAGATCGAGAAGCCGATCCGGGCCATAAACGGCGTCGACCAGGTCACCGGGAGTGGGAAACTCGGGCCTTCGCCGCAGGCCCGCGATTCTCATTCCAAAAGCCTTGGCGCGCAGCGCTGCGGCGGCGCCAATCGCTCCAAAACCTACGATTCCGAGAGAGCGGCCGTTCAGGGAAACGCCATGAACCAGACGCCAAATTCCCTGTTCCTGCTGAGAAATGACGCGACGCAGATCGAAAGCAAAATGTAATATCGCCGCCATAGTCCAGTCCGCGAGAGGACCGCTGAAAACGCCGCGCCCATTGGTCAGGATCGCCGGATGCTCCAGGAGTTCGGGGCCGATAATACCCTCCACGCCCGTCCAAAGGGAATGAACCCAGCACAGCCGCCGCGCCCGCGGAAGCATCGATCGAAGCAGGCTCCCCTGATGATGGGCGTACAGGATCGCGTCTGCCTCCGGCGCGTGCTTCAGAAGCTCCGCCTCGTTGGCGCTTACGATCACTCTTGGCTGCTTGGGTAGCCGCGAGAGCGCTTTGAGGAAAGGCGCTTTCGGATCGGCGATGACGAGGACAGTAGGACTGGATGGGGACAAACCATTAGGATAATGCTTCTTGCCGCCCGCTCACTCGCTATTAGGAGTCAACGACGATCTGGGTCGTCAACGATCCGTGGCGGGCCGCTGGAAATAGTAGGGACGCCGGCGCGGACGACTGACAACCGGCAACCGTCCGTGGCAAACTGAAATCGTGCCCGAGTATTGCACATGCGGCGCGAAATTGCCGGAAGACGCCCGCTTCTGCCACAAATGCGGCAAGCCGCAGCGCGATGAGCCTGTGCCGAGGGAAGAAGCGGAGCCGTCTCCGCCGCCCCTGCCCCAACTGCCGCGGTTCCCGCCGATTGGCCTCAACAATGGGCTGGCCGTACGAATCGCTCTGTTGGGGGGGGCGTCTTCCTTGGCGATGTCGATGCTGTTTGGCCAGGTAGCGCCGGCCATTTCGTTGCTCTGGCTTGTGGTGGCTGGCTTTTTCTGCGTGTTTCTTTACCGCCGCCGGACCGGCCAGAAACTGTCGGTGCTGCACGGAGCACATCTGGGCTGGATCTGTGGACTGTTCGTCTTCGTGATCATGGCTGTGCTGGTTTCGGTGACGGTGTTGTCCGATCCTGGAGCGCTTTCGTCGGCGCTAGACGCAATGCGAGATCAGCTTAACGCCTCCACGCGCCCTGGAATGGATGTGAATCGGATCATGGATCAAGTGCGGAGTCCTTCGGGCGTGTTGTTTGGACTTTTGGGCGCATTTCTGATTCTTACCTCTCTGCCAGCCTTCGGAGGGGCCATTGGGGCAAAGCTGCTCGGTCGGAAGTAATCGGCGAGCAAGGCTAAAGCGCCGGACGGCGACCGCCGATTAAACAAGCATGGGAGCGGACCGGCTGCCTTCCCCCGATCTCGACAGTTCCCTGAAATATGGCGCGATCGAGGATGAGTCTTCAAAAAAGGTGCAGAGCTATGACTTCCGCCGTCCGGACCGCATCGCTAAGGACCAGCTCCGGGCGATCCATTTGCTTCATGAAAACTTCGCGCGAAGTCTTGCTTCGAGTCTCTCGGCCTATCTGCGCGCCTATGTAGCTGTAAATCTGGTTGGCGTAGAGCAGCTTTCGTTTGTCGAATTTGCGGGCTGCCTCCCTTCCCCCACCAGCATCGTCACGCTGGGAATGAAACCGATAGACGGCAGCGCCTTGCTGGAGATCAATCCATCTCTGGTCTTTCCAATTCTGGAGATGCTGTTGGGCGGGTCGGGCAAGTCCGGCGCGAGCGTGACGCGCGAAATTACGGAGATCGAGCAAAGCATCCTCGAAGGCTTGCTCCGCATCGTTCTCAACGATCTCCGCGGGGCCTGGCATCCCGTGACGGCGCTGGAATTCTCCATCGAAGGCCATGAGACCGAGCCTCAATTGCTTCAGATTTTGGCGCCGAACGAAGCTGTGGTTGCCATCAGTTTGGAAGTGCGCATCGGCGACCGCGCTGGAATGATGAATATAGGCATCCCATCCATCGTGGTGAAGATGCTGCGCCAGAAATTCGACCAGCAATGGAGCGTACGCAAGACTCAGGCCACGGAGGACGAGCGCGCGCGAGTCCTGCGGCTGATTCGTTCCGCTCTCATCGATCTGGAGGCCCGCTTGCATGGCCCGACGCTGAGCTTGGGAAAGTTGCTCGATTTAGCGGAAGGCGACATTTTGGCCTTTGAATATCCTATCGCCAAACCCATAGACTTGATGGTGAACGGAAAGCTCAAATATCGAGGCGAAGTCGTCACCACCGGAAGAAAACAGGCCTTTGAGGTACACGAGCTAGTCGTAGAGCCCTGAGGAGGAGTCTGCGTCGCTGCCGGTAATCAGCCGGGCGCCGCGGTCAAACGTCAGAAATGCGAATCCCCAGCGGATAAACACCAGCAGCCGATTTCGGAATTGAGCCAGGTACGTGAGGTGGACCAATAGCCACAGCAGCCAAGCCGGCCAGCCCGCAAAACGCAACCGCCCGAAATCCGCCACGCCGGCCGCTCGGCCAATTACCGCTAATGTTCCTTTGTTAAAGAACCGAAACTCGGGCCCAGGCCGCCCCCGAAGGCGTTCCAGCACGACATGCGCTGCGTGGCGGCCCATCTGCATTGCGACAGGAGCCAGCCCAGGCAACGGCGATCCTTTCCACTCGAAATGCGCGGCATCGCCGATAACCAGAATTTCCGGGTGGCCCGGTATCGACAGGTCCGGCTCTACCAAGATCCGCCCCGCCTTATCCCGCTCAGCGCCCGTCTCACGGGCCACGGTCGCGATAAACTCCACTGGTGCGACTCCCGCCGCCCAAATTACGGTCCGGGTCTCAATTCGCTGCTCCCCTTTCGAGGTCGACAACACCAAGCCCTCGGCATCTATCTGGGTGACGCGAGCTCCGGTTCGCGGACGCACCCCCAGCCGCACCAATGAGCGCTCGGCCGCTTCTGAAAGATCTTGGGGAAATCCGGGCAGGACCCTGGAAGCGCCCTCCACCAGAAGAATCTGCGAATCTGCGGGATGAATGGTGCGAAAATCGTCGCGCAGGGTGTCGCGAGCGATTTCCGCAAGGGCGCCGGCCAATTCCACGCCGGTTGGCCCCGCGCCCACGATCACGAAGGTAAGCCAGGCAGGGCGGCGGGCCGGATCAGGTTCGCGCTCGGCCCGCTCGAACGCCAGCAGTATTTTGCGCCGGATGCGCGTGGCGTCCTCAATCGATTTCAGGCCCGGCGAAATCGGCTCCCAGGAATCGCGGCCGAAATAGGAATTACGCTCGCCCGCGGCTACGATCAGAGTGTCGTACGGGATCGTTTCTCCCGAGAGAACCAGGCGGCGGCTCCTCGCGTCGAGAAAAACGGCCTCATCCAAGATCACCCGCGTATTCTTCTGCCGCTTCAAGAGGTCGCGCAAGGGCGCGGCAATTTCGCCCGGCGAAAGCGACCCGGTGGCCACCTGGTACAGCAGGGGCTGAAAGAGATGGAAATTGCGCCGGTCCACCAGCGTCACGTCTACGGGCTGGCCCCGGAAAGACTTGGCCGCATAGAGCCCGCCGAATCCTCCGCCCACAATTACGACCCGATGCATGTGCCCCTCTTGCCAGCTTCGCAGAGCCCGGGTTCCGTTCTGCCTTTAATGACTACCGCGCAGTATGATATCCTTTCGCAAGCCGCCGCAAGGCGCGGCGCGGCTAAGGAGCCTGCCTTATATGGAAATGGAACGCAAAAAAGCCAGCGATTACCCGCAGGAACTTCTCGACCTGTTTCACCTCTACGTTCACGGCGACATCGACCGCCGCGCATTTCTGGACGGCGCTCAAAGATTTGCAATCGGTGGCCTGACCGCCACAGCCATTTGGGAAAGCCTTCGACCGAATTACGCTTGGGCGGAGCAAATTCCAAAAGACGACAAGCGCCTGAAAATCGAATCGGTCTCCATCGCTTCTCCGCAGGGTAATGGGACGATTAACGGCTACTTGGTGAGGCCCGCCAATGCAACAGGGAAGCTTGCCGGAGTGTTGGTGGTGCACGAAAACCGCGGGCGCAATCCCTACATCGAAGACGTGGCGCGCCGGCTGGCCGTGGCCGGCTTCATGGCCGTCGCGCCGGATGGATTGACCAGCGTCGGCGGATATCCCGGCGATGAGGAGAAGGCAGCGGCAGCTTTCCGGACCGTCAACGGACAGAAGATGACCGAGGATTTCGTCGCCTCCGCTATGTGGCTGAAGAACCGCTCCGACTGTACGGGCAAGATTGGGGTAGTCGGTTTCTGCTACGGCGGAGGGATCGCGAATCAGCTTGCGGTGCGGCTCGGCTCCGATTTGGCGGCGGCGGTTCCGTTCTATGGAGCGCAGCCGACCGCGCCAGCCGATATCGCCAAAATCAAGGCGCCCATTCTCGCTCATTACGCTTCCCAGGACACCCGCATCACCAGCGGCTGGCCGGCATACGATGAGGCGCTGAAAAATGCGGGCGTCGTGCACACCGGTTATGTGTATCAAGGCGCACAGCACGGCTTCCACAACGACACCACTCCACGTTACGACAAAGAGGCTGCTGAATTGGCTTGGTCGCGCACGATCGATTTTTTCAGTCAATACTTGAAGTAGGGTTTTGCCCGGCTTCGACGCAATTATCGTAGGCGGCGGCCACAACGGCTTGGTCGCCGCGGCTTACCTCGCCCGCGCTGGACGCAGGGTCGTGGTTCTGGAAGCCCGCGAGTTGGTGGGTGGTTGCGCCGTCACCGAGGAGGTATGGCCCGGCTACCGTGTTTCCACGGCTTCTTATCTGGCCAGCCTGCTGCAAGAAAAAGTCGTTCGCGAGCTGGAACTGCATCGTTTTGGCTACATCGTCGACGCCAAGGACCCCGCCTTTTTCTCCCCGTTCCCGGACGGCCGGCACTTTTTCATGTGGCAGAACCGGGCCCGCACCTTGGCGGAAATCGCCAAGTTTTCGGCTCGCGACGCGGAGATGTACCCGAAATACGAAGATCACCTGGAACGGCTGGCTCAAGTCGCGGAATGGCTGCTTCTGACCACTCCACCCAATTTTCCACCCTCCGGCATGGGGGATTTCGCCGATTATCTGAAGCTTGCAGGACGGCTGCGGGGGCTGGCGAAGAGGGAAATTGTTGGGTTGGTGAAGATCGCCACGCAAAGCGTCGCCGAGTTTCTGGACGAATGGTTCGAGTCCGAGCAACTCAAGGTCACGCTAGCCACGGACGGCGTGATCGGCGCAAATGGCGGGCCTCGCTCACCGGGCACAGCGTACATCTTGCTCCATCACTGCATGGGTGGAGTGGGCGGCCAGCGGGGGCTTTGGGGATTCGTGCGGGGCGGCATGGGGGCCATTTCCAACGCCATCGCCGATTCGGCCCACAGTAAGGGCGCAGAAATCCGCACCAACGCCACGGTTTCGAAAATTCTGATCCGCCGCGGGCGGGCGGAAGGGGTCGTGCTAGCTACGGGCGAAGAAATCCGCGCCAAGATCGTCGCCAGCAACCTGGATCCCAAGAAGACGTTTCTAGACTTGCTAGACCCGTCCGACCTGCCGCCGGACTTCGTCGACGGCATCCGCAAGTTCCGCATCGAAGGCACATCGCTGAAGATGAACCTCGCTCTGAACGGCTTGCCGGAGTTTCGGGCATTCCCGGGTGCGCCTGGCCCACAGCATCGCGCCACCATGCACATTTGCCCATCGATGGATTACCTCGAGCGCGCCTGGGACGACGCCAAATACGGGCAGCCGTCTCAATCCCCTCTTCTGGAGATGACCATCCCAACCATGTACGATCCCACGCTCGCGCCGGAAGGCCATCACATCATGGGAATCTTTCTGCAATACGCTCCGTATACCCTGCGCGATTCCAACTGGGATCGCGAACGTACGCGTTACACTGAGCGCGTTCTGGACGTGATCGAACAATACTGCCCGAATATCCGCTCGGTCATCGTGGAGCGGCAGACGTTGACGCCGCTCGATTTGGAGCGCCATTTTCACCTTACGGGCGGCAACATTTTTCACGGCGAAATGAGCCTCGATCAGATGTTCGTCATGCGCCCGGTGGCCGGATGGGCCCGCTACCGGACGCCGATCAAAGGCTTGTACCTATGCGGCTCGGGAGCGCATCCCGGCGGCGGAGTCATGGGCGCCGCTGGCCATAACGCGGCGCGGGAGATTTTGCGGGCCGGGTAAAGTTGCCTGGAAGGTTTCACCCCTAGTAATGCATCCCCGCTGGAACCAGGCCGTCACAAGTAATGGAGTTAAATCCAGTATGAACCGAGTCCTGGCCCTGTGGTTTCTGACGCTCGCGATGCAAGCATCCTACGCTCGGACCCGTGTGGATTTCGATCACGCCACTCGCTTTTCGAGTTATAAGACATATCGTTGGGTCGATAGCGTTACGCCTCCCGAAGCCCTATTCCCGAACCAGCTTATGCAGGAACGGATCATCGGCTTTATCGATGAGGCCCTCACCGCCAGAGGTCTCAAGCGCGTCAAATCAGGCGGCGATCTCCTCGTAAATTACCGCATCTATGTCACCGAACAGCCAGTGTTTACGACGTTCGGCGACGGTTGGGGTTGTTGCTGGAATGGCGGGTGGGGAAGCGGAATTTCCACTACCACCGTTCAATATTTTTACGAAGGAACGCTCATTGTCGATATGGTGGACCAGAATCGGAAGCAGCTTGTTTTCCAGGGTGCCTCAACCCACCAGATCAGCTCCAGACCGGGACGGAACGCCAGAAGATTGGCCAGAGCGGTCAACGAAGTATTCGAGAAGTACCCTCCCCAACCCTAAGCAACCATGGCTCAGATCCCCTCCCGAAGCATTTCTATAGCCTTGTTAACAACGGCAATCTTGACCAGCGGCGCTCTGACTCCGTAAAATCTTGGTTAAAGGTCCCATGACGCCGCGCAGCAGGGAGATTTTGCACGAGATCGTCGAAGCGTATATCGCCAAAGGCGAACCGGTGGCTTCACGCTCGATCGCGCGGCGCTGGCACGACAGTCTGAGCGCGGCCTCGATCCGCAACACCATGGCGGACTTAGCCGATGAAGGCTTCCTCGCCCAGCCTCATACGTCCGCCGGGCGCATTCCAACCGAAAAGGCGTTCCGGAGCTATGTTGAATCGCTAACGTTGCGAAAAATGGCCGCCGCCGAAATCGAACGGCTAAGGGCGGAGATCGGCAGCCGCGATACGGTTGAAGCACGCGTGGAGCACACGTCGCGGATGCTGGTGCAAATGACCCACGGCGTCGGAATCGCCGCCGCCATTCCGAAGGGTGGCCTCGCGCTCGACCAAGTGGAGCTTGTCGGCTTGCCTGGAGGCCGCGTGCTGATGGTCGTGGTAACCAGGGATCAGCAGGTGCGCAACCGAATCGTCACTTTGGACGAGCCTCTGAACTCCGACGAATTGATATCGATCCGGAACTATATCAACCGCAATTTCTCGGGCAAGATGCTGGAGGACATCCGCAAGGAACTGGCGGCGCGGCTCGACCACGCCACCGCCGCCTATGATGCGCTGCTCAAGAAGCTCACGATTCTGTATTCCAAGGGCCTGCTTGACCTCGCGTCCCAGGCTCCGGAAGTTCACATGGATGGCGCCAGCAATCTGATTGCAGTGGACCTGCATCTCACCAAGGAAAAAATGCGAGAGCTGTTCCGCACCCTGGAGGAGAAAAAGCGGATTTTGGATCTTTTGGACCGTTTTCTCGAGCAACCCGCGGGCGCTGTCGGCGTGCAAGTGGGCCTGGGCGAAGTTCATCCGTCCATGGGCCAGCTTTCCCTGATCGGCGTTCCGGTGGCGCTGCCGAACGGGATCTCCGCGGTTATTGCCGTGCTGGGGCCGATCCGCATGAACTATGGAAGGGTCATGTCGGCCGTACAGCACGTCGGTCAAGCCTTCCAAACCGCGTAAGGGCTTAAGCCGCCATCGGGCCTCTTTTCGAGGCAAGTCCACCACCGAACCGAATCCCGATGGAAACGAACGAAACCAGGCAGTATCTATCCATCGTGAGATACCGCGTCACTTTCATGGAGCGCACAAACGCAGGCGGCGAGCCGAGCGAGCGCCCACCCGGCTATCTCGAGATCGATCTAGCCGATGGAGTAGTGCTGGACCGGGCGTTCATCGAACGGACTCCTCCGGACGCCCTGCATTCCGCAGACACTCTCGAAGAAAACGACAACTTCCTCAGCATCGGATCCGAAACCTGGGAGTATGACGTCGCAAGGGGCCGCGACCGTGAGTTTCTGGCCGCGGTAAAGAATTCGCAAATGGCTATCGAATGCGTTCCGCTTGGGGAGGAGTGAGCAACCCGAGGGGAACTATCGCGATGCGGTTTCGCCCGCCAGTTTGCTTGCAAGCGGACGGTCCTGTCCGGCATACTTGTTGCCCATCTTCTTCCGATAGGGAACCGCTACGCGCGAAGAGAGTTGCTCGAACGTGAAGGAGCAAATGCGCATTCCAGGATAAAGAGCCACCGGCATGCGTCCGAGATTGCTCAGTTCGAGGGTGGCTTTTCCTGACCAGCCCGGATCGAACAGCCCGGCCGTGCCGTGCACGATGATGCCGATGCGTCCGAGGCTGGAGCGGCCTTCCAGACGTCCCAACACGTCGTCGTCCAACTCCAGAGACTCTTCGGTGATCGCCAGCGCGAATTCATGAGGCTGGAGTATGAATGGCTCTCCGGAAGGAACGCGAATGGTGCGCATGATGTCCTGGATCGCAGTTCGCTCCTTAAGGTCGATGTAAGGATGGCGGCTGTGTTCAAATACGCTAAATTCGCATCCCAGCCGGAAATCCACGGAACAACTCCCAAACTGTTCGGGCGCAAGCGGCGGGGCGATCTTAATCTTTCCCGCTTCGATATAACGGTGGATATCGACGTCGGACAGAACCATCTCTCGATGATAGAGGATCGCATGCAGGGCGAACGATAGAATAATTCGAGGAGAACCTGATTGCGACATCTGGTATCGGGAGCGGCTGGATTCATCGGCTCCCATCTGTGCGACCGGTTGCTGGCGGACGGCCACGAAGTGCTGGGCCTCGACAATCTCATCACGGGCTCCGCAAGGAATCTGGCCCATTTGACCGGACATCCGCGGTTTCGCTTTGAGCGATGCGACGTAGCGGGCAGGTTCGAGTTCGATGGGCCCTTCGACTGTGTCTGGCATCTAGCGTCGCTGGCGAGCCCGAAACACTACCTTGCGCATCCCATTGAGACGCTGGAATCGGGGTCTTCGGCCACGCGAAACCTGCTGGAAATCGCCAAGCGCGATGGAGCTCGCTTTCTGCTTACATCCACGTCGGAGTGCTACGGCGATCCGCTCGAACATCCGCAGCCGGAGTCTTACTGGGGCAATGTGAACCCCGTGGGCCTGCGATCCTGCTATGACGAGAGCAAGCGCTATGCGGAAGCTCTCACCATGGCTTATCATCGGGCGCACGGAGTTCGCAGCAACATCGCCCGTATTTTCAATACATATGGTCCAAGGATGGCGCTGGACGATGGTCGGGTGGTTCCGGCTTTTCTGGATCAGGCGTTGCGGGGCGAGCCCCTGACCGTGTTTGGCGACGGACGGCAGACTCGCAGTTTTTGCTACGTCTCGGATATGGTCGAAGGATTGGTGCTACTAGCTGCCTCGGAGGAAAGGTACCCAGTTAACCTGGGTAATCCCGTGGAGCTCACGATCTTGGAATTCGCAGAACAGATCCGCCGGTTGATGGGCTCCAATCTCGAATTCGTATTCCAGCCCCTGCCCTCCGACGACCCGCGCAAGCGCCGTCCGGACATCTCCAAGGCGAAGCGCATTCTGGGCTGGGAGCCGAAAGTCGCGCTGGAAGACGGATTGCGGGAGACGGTGCAATACTTCAAGGCGCTGGCGGCCGTGCCCGCCATGCCGTGATCGCCAGCATTAACCAACCGGCCAAAAAAGATAGCCCCCCAAAGGGCGTGATCGCGCCCAGCATCCGGTTTCCTGTCAGCGCCAGTGCGTACAAACTTCCAGAAAAAAGCACGATTCCGGCGAGCAGCAACCAGCACACCCACAGGCGCCCCGCGCCGAGCGGCATCAGGGAAACTGCGAGAATTCCGAGCGCATGAACGAAATGATAGAAAACGGCGCGCTCGTAGACGTTCATGGAATAGGCATCGAGGCGGCCCTGAAGCACGTGCGCGCCAAAGGCGCCAATCGCTACCGCGAAAAAGAGCGCCATGGCCCCTGTCCCAGTCCAGGTCACATCTCTAGGATAGCCCGCAAAAGGCTGTAACTGAGAACTTGAAATTCGAAACTATTAGTACAAGGAGGAGGTTAGGATGCACTCACTTGGGAGATGGCGAGCGCTGCCGCTGCTTTCAATGGCGGCCGGCGTGCTCGCCTTCACTGGAATTACCTTGGACGCGCAATCCGTCGCCGTAGACCCAGGAGTTCGCGGTGGATCCCCCGGGGCGGGCGGGCCGCTCCGAGGCTTCACGAGCGCGCAATCCGCGCTGTTTGCTTTCGTGGCCGCAAGGTTTTCCAGGATTCACTCCGTTTCCGGGCAAATTGAGGGTGAAGAAGCAGCGGGATTGGGGCCGGGTTACAACGGCAATGGATGCGCCGCTTGCCATGCCTTTCCCGCTCCCGGCGGATCCAGCCCGGCCGTCAATCCTCAGATCGCTATGGCAACCGTGGACGGCGCCCAGAATTCGATCCCTTCATTTTTGAGCCCGAACGGGCCGGTTCGGGTGGCGCGTTTCATCCAAAACGCCGACGGGACTCCCGACGGAGGCGTTTACGATCTGTTCACCATCCAAGGCCGAGTGGACGCTCCCGGCTGTCAACTGACGCAGCCGGACTTCGCCGCCGCTATGGCGCAAAACAACGTCGTTTTTCGAATCCCAACGCCGGTTTTCGGCGCGGGGCTAATCGAAAATATCTCCGATGAAACCATTTTGGCGAACAAGTACGCGAACGTACTCTGGAAACGCTTCCTGGGCATCGCCGGGCACGAAAACCGGAATCCGAACGACGGGACTATCACCAAATTCGGCTGGAAAGCCCAGAACAAGTCCCTGCTGATGTTCTCGGGCGAAGCCTATAACGTCGAAATCGGCGTCACAAACGAGCTGTTCCCCAATGAGCGAAACATGGCGCCAGGCTGCAACTTCAATCCTCAGCCGGAGGACCGCTTGAATTTCGACGCCAATTCCTCCAATGGCGGGGAAACCAGCGACTTTCAGAATTTCACGACGTTCATGCGGCTCCTGGCGCCTCCGGCGCCCGCGCCGGACAATCCGTCCATCGCCAACGGCCGTGCCTTGTTTACGCCGGTTGGCTGCGCGCTATGCCACACGCCAAGTCTCGAAACGTCGGGCTCGGTAATTCCTGGCTTGTCGCTTCAGACGGCCAATCTCTATTCAGATCTGTTAGTGCATCATATGGGCGCGGGTCTGGCCGACGGCATTCAACAGGGGAGCGCCGGTCCCGACGAGTTCCGCACCGCGCCGCTTTGGGGCCTGGGCCAGCGGATCTATTTCCTACACGACGGCCGCACGGCGGATCTGCTGCAGGCGATCCAGGCCCATCACAGCTCGGGATCGGAAGCCAACAAAACGATCGACAATTTTAACGCGCTAACCGTGCAACAGCAGCAGGATCTGTTGAATTTCTTGCGCTCGTTATAAGCGGTCCGCCGGCTCGCAGTCTCCGTTCCAGAGCGAGCGGTCGCGGACCGGAATGGGAGCCGCGACCGCCGCGCGAAGTTGCGCCTAGTTGTAGGGCGGCGCGCTTCCGTTCACAGTCACTGTTAGCGACTGCGAAACGGTCTGGCCGTTCTGGCCCGTGGCAGTGCAGGTATAGGTTGTCGTGGTCACCGGAGTGACGACAAACGTGGCGTTCCCGCCGTTGAATAGCGCCCCGCTGATGTTGAGGCTTGTGGCGTTGGTTGCGCTACAGGTTAGGTTCACCTTGCCTCCGGGAGTGGGCGAGGGATTGGGACTGGCGGTGAATCCCGTAATGCTTGGCGCCGGGATCGAGTTCACGCTGACCGTAGCGGTAGCCGTAACCGATCCCTGAGCATTCGTCGCCGTGATGGAGTAGGTGGTGGTCGAGGAGGGCGAAACCTGCTGCGAGCCGCTGACGGCGACGTTGCCGAGGCCGCCGATGTTGACGGCCGTGGCGTTTTCCACCACCCAGATCAAAGTGGAGTTCTGGCCGCTGTTGATGATCGAGGGAGTGGCGGAGAATTGAATGATGCGTGGAAGCGCGGCGGAGCCCACCGTCACCGCTATGCTGCACGTGGTTGTGGCGCCACCCGCGCCCGTGGCGGTGACAGTGTAGGTAGTGGTGGCGGCCGGCGTCACCGGGACGCTGCCGCTCAGGGCCACCGAGCCGACTCCCGAGATGCTGACGCCGGAGGCATTCTGGCTGGTCCAGTTCAAAGTGGCAGATTCGCCCGGTGAAATGTTGGTGGGAGTGGCAAAGCAACTTGTCAATTGCACCGCGCCTCCCGGGTTGGCCGAGGCGGTGGTCACATAGGTCCGGGCGATTGCCTGCCCGCCCAGGTTATCGCGAACCACCAAGCGGAAATCGTACCGCGCCCCCGATGCAGCCGTGAACGTGGTGATGGCCGCCGTCGGATTGGAGAGCGAAACCGAAGGGCCGGATTCCTGAATCCATTGGAACGTAATGGGATCGCCGTCCGGATCGTAGGAAGCCGATCCGTTCAGGGTAATCGTTCCGGCCGGAACGTTCACCTGCGGAGGGCCGGCATCGGCCACCGGCGGCGAGTTTCCGACCCGAACCCGCCTGGTCAGAACGTCGTATCGGATGCGCGGCACATCCACTGGCGTCGCGAAGTTCGCTGCCTTGAATTCCTTGGGCCGAAGCATGTTTCCGAATTGTAGACCGAACAAAGCGACTCCGTTGTTTTGGGGACCGATCAAAGTAGGGTTGATGTCGCCCTCGGCGGTGAAGGCGACTTTGTCGGTCAACGGGATAATGAAGCGGCCCGTGCCGCCGAAGCGGTTGCCCCAGACGGTGCTATTCAGATAAGCGACATTGCCCTCGAAATAGCTTCTGCCCCACAGGCCTACCGTACCGCTGACTCCGGCTTGGTTCACAACTTTCAGATAGCTTTGAAGCAACACGTTATTTAAAAACGCTCCGGTGACCGGATCGGCGTGGGTGGTATTCACAACACCGCTGTTCATGAATCCGTAAGTGCCTATGAATCCAACCTTCCCGCGATTAAAGACATAATCGAGTTCGACCGCGCCCTGGCCCAGCGTTCCGCCGTTCTGGAAGCCGACGAGCGTGGCGTGCTTGAAGCTGGCGAACAAAGCCGCCTGAAACGCTCCCATGCGATCGACCAATCCGAGGTCGATCTGACCTTCGCGACGGTCCTTAAAGTACAAGTATTCGGCTTGCGCCTCAAAGGCGAATTTCTGGTTTGCGATCTCGTTGAATGGAGCAAAGAAGCGGCCTTTGCCGGTAAAGCTGGTATTGCCGGTGTCGTCAACGCCGGCGTTCAGTCCCAGCAGCTCAAATTTGGGGAGCTTTTGGGCGTTCATCTGGTCGGTGACGGTCTTGGCTATTTCCGCCGCTGTGGGCGGAGGCGGAGGCGGAGGCTGGTTGACCTTGGATTCGAGCGTCTGCTGCGCGGCTTTCAGGTCGGCTACCTGCTTTCGCAGATCAGCGTTAGCGTCCGCTAAGTCCTTTAACATCTTAGCGATATCGTCGAGTTTATCGAGCCGCTTTAGCACTTCGCTACAGCAATCCGCCAATTGCGGCTTAGGCTGCTCGATGGCCCGAATGGCTTCAGCCGGTCCACCTGCGCTGACCGTGTTGCCTTGGGCGTCGGTGACCGTGAGAGCGACGCGGCGGTTCATCCAGCGTGGCTCGTCGGTCTTGCTGAAGGTTGATCGCTGACCCGGATACCTGGGACTCTGCTTACCTTCGGAAGTGGTGGTGATTTGACTTGGATTGGCCCCGTATTTCACCAAAAAATCCCGTACGGCATTGGCGCGAGCAAGGCCCAACCGGTCGTTGAATTGAGTTCCGCCAATGATGTCTGTGTGACCCTCGACCTTTACCTTGTAGCCTGGATTCTTTTGAAGCAACTCGGCCAACCGCAACAGACTAGGAAAGCCGTCGACGAGGACGGAAGAATTGAACTCAAAATTAATTTCTTCCCAATCATCTTTGGTTACGCCCGGGGGAACGTTCAATCCCTGGGCCCACACGCCGGTTGCCAGCGTGAGAAACATCAACAAAGCCGCGCACTTACGCAACATTAGCTCGATCTCCCGCGGGACTTTCGCCCGCCCTTACCGCTCGTTGATTTCTTAAACCCGGAGGCGCAACCTGTCCCACCGCGCGAGCCCCCTCCGGGAAACTTACTTCCAGCCGCGCGCGTTACGACAACTTCAATAGGCAACCCCGCGAAGACCGCCAGCACGGGGCCATTGCTTTACAGCATACATGACTGTCGGCTCGATGCGCCATCAAGCCAAAACGTTACATGATATAGGCCTAATGTGAAACAGAAATGCCGGTGGGACTTTCCGCGCCCCTTCGCTCTCTTCTTGAACAGCCGGTTTTCTATGTTAGCGCTACCCTACCTTGACCCGTGCTCCTCAAACGGATATACTGCGCCCCAGGCTTTTCGAACTTTTCGATTCGAGAGGGGGGTGAATGATGAGGTGGTTGTTTTTATTCGTGATTTCTTCCTTCTGCGCGGCCTGGGCGCAGAGTGACCGCGGCGCCATCACGGGAACTGTGTCCGACCCGGCGGGCGCCATCGTTGCCGGAGCCGCGATTCAGGCGCGCAACGTAGAAACAGGCGTCATCTATCCCGCACAGACGTCTAACACCGGCAACTACACCATCGCCCAATTGCCCGCTGGTACCTATGAAGTGACAATGGCCGTGGCCGGATTCAAGAAGTACGTCCGCGCGGGGCTCCAGGTTCAAGTTGCCGACACGCTACGCGTCGATATCGCGCTGGAAGTCGGCGCGGCCAGCGAATCCGTTACTGTCACCGAAGCAGCTCCCTTGCTGAACACCGAAAGCGGCGGGCTTGGCCATAACATCGACGTAAACAAGATGGACGATCTGCCGCTTTTGGGCATAGGCGGCACGCTCTCCGGCAGCGCGGGAATTCGCAATCCGTACAACATGGTGCTGATGATTCCCGGCGTAAACTACATTCCGAATTCCCTGATGCGCATCAACGGCACTCCGGCCAACTCGCAGTCCTTCCGCATCGAGGGACAGGACGCTTCCAATACGGGCACTCCCGGCGTTCCGCAGCAGACGCAGCCCAGCGTGGACGCCATCCAGGAAACCGCGATTCAAACCAGCAACTTCGCTGCGGAATTCGGGCAAGTGGGGGGCGGCATGTTCAACGTCACCATGCGCTCAGGCACCAATCAGTTCCACGTCAGCGCCTACGACTACTTCGTAAACGAAATCTTCAACGCAGGCAATCCTTTCGTCACCGGAAGCCCGCAAGGCAACCCACGGCCGCGCGCGCGGAGAAACGATTACGGCTTCACTGTGGGCGGACCCGTGTGGATTCCGAAAGTCTACGACGGCCATAACAAGACCTTCTTCTTTTTCAACTGGGAGCAGTTCCGCGAACAGACCAAAGTCAATAATCAGTTTCAGACCGTACCGATCGCGGCCTATCGCCTGGGCGACTTCAGCCAGGCGATTCTTCCCAACGCCCGGGTGATCGGCACGGATCCCACCGGCGCGACCATGCTCGAAGGCATGATCTACGACCCCATGACGACAGCCACCGCGCAGGATGGCCGGGTCTATCGGATGCAGTTCCCCGGAAACAAAATCCCCGTTTCGCGTTTCGATCGCGTGGCGGCGACGATCCAGAACCTTTTCCCCGCCCCCAGCGGCCCGACGCCCAACGCTCTCACCAACAATTACCTGAATGTCTACGACACCTCGCGCATCACGGAAATCCCTTCGGTAAAAGCTGACCAGGTGATCGGATCCAAGGGCCATCTTTCGTTTTTCTGGCAGCGCACCAAAACGGCGAATCCGAACGGCAACACCATTTTTGGCGCCTCCGACGGCTTGCCCGATCCGCTCACCAAGGCGCTGGGCACTTTCCAAACCGCGCCTCTGTATCGCCTGAATCTCGATTACACGCTAAGCCCGACCGTCCTTTTACATTTCGGGGCGGGCTACCGCAGCAACTATTTCCTGGTTCCTTCGGTGACAACCGGCGGTCAAATCACGAACTACAACGCCCAACAGCAACTGGGACTAAATGGCGGACTGGAATACAAATGGTTCCCGACAATAACAGGATTGCTCGCTTCAAGCGGCGCCGGCGGCATGGTGGGCATCGGCTCGGAAGCCGGCACCGACTCCATCACCCAAAGTCCATCCTTCAACACTAGCGCTACTTGGGTGAAAGGAAATCACACTTACAAGTTCGGCGGCGAGTTTCGCGCTGAAGGTTATCCTCCCATCGTCGATGGCAACACTTTGGGCGTTTACAATTTTGCTCAGGCCGAAACGGGCCAGCCCTTTCAGACCACTGCGGTGGGAGGGTCCAACGTCGGATTGGGCTACGCCAGCTTTCTTCTCGGCCTGGTGGACAACATCAGCATCAGCCGTCCCACCCGCCCGCGCATGGGAAAGACGCAGCTCGGCCTTTTTATCCAGGATTCCTGGAAAATCACGCGCACGATCACCTTCGACTATGGCCTGCGCTACGACTATTCCACTTATTTGCAAGAGGAGCATGGGCGCGCACCGGAATTTTCTCCGGTAACGCCGAACCCGTCGGTGGGTGGAATCTTAGGCGCGGCCATTTTCGATGGCCACGGCGTCGGCGGCTGTCAATGTTACATCGCTCACAATTACCCGTGGGCCTTCGCTCCGCGCCTCGGCCTGGCTTATCAAATCACTCCCAAAACCGTATTCCGGGCCGGTTTCGCCATCGTGTATGACAGCACCGAATCCAATAACAACGCGGCGGGAGGGTTGGCGTCATCCAGCGCGAGCAACAGCGCTCCCGGATTCGGCCTTCCCGTCACGACGTTGGCTCAAGGATATCCGGCTGGTGATTTGCCGCCGGTTTGGCCGAACTTCAATCCTGGCCTCTACCCTACCTCCGCGCCCAATCCCGGAGGATTTTTGGGAGCGTACATGGATCGGAACGCCGGCCGCCCACCCAGACAGTATCAATGGAGCATCGGGTTCCAGCGCGAAATCGCGCGGGATCTGGTCGTCGAAGCCTCTTATGTGGCCAATCGCGGAGTCTGGTGGCAAGCGCCGGCGTTGCTCAACTTGAACGCCATCACCCCAGCGCGGCTCCAGTCTTTTGGGTTGAACATTAATAATTCTACCGACCTCGCCCTTTTAACGGACCAGATGAGCAACCCCGCTGTGATCGCGCACAGCTTCAAGGCCCCCTATCCAGGCTTCCCCTCCACGCAGCTTTTGGCGCAAGCTCTACGGCCTTTCCCCCAGTTCAACGGGACCATTCCCGTTTATTGGGATCCACTCGGCAAGAGCTGGTACGACTCGCTTCAGGCGAAGGCCACCAAGCGTCTGTCCCACGGTCTGTTCTTCCTCGCAACATTTGCTTGGGCCAAATCCCTTGACCTGGGATCGGAAATCGGCGAGCCCAATCCTGGCACGACCGGCGGCGCGGTCGTGAACGACGTTTTCAACCGGAATCAGAACAAATATCTTTCGATCTACGACCGGCCGTTCGATTTCGTCGTTTCCGTGGATTACACTACGCCACGCATTTCCGGCAATCGAATGCTCTCCTGGATCGCGCGGGACTGGACTTACGGCGCGGCGCTGGAATATGCAAGCGGCACGCCTCTGCAAGCGCCGTTTGCGCAGAGTAACCTCAACAATTATCTCTTCCAGGGCCAGAGCTTCGCCAACCGCGTGCCGGGGGTTCCACTGTACACGGTGGACCTGAACTGCCACTGTTACGATCCCAACAAAACCTTTGTCCTAAATCCTGCAGCCTGGCAGGACCCCGCTCCTGGCCAGTGGGGCGCTTCTCCGGCCTACTTTAGCGACTACCGTGCGCAGCGCCGCCCGCGCGAAAATATGAATTTCGGCCGCACGTGGCGCATCAAAGAGCGGTACAGCTTCAATCTCCGTATGGAGTTCACTAACATCTTCAATCGCTCATTCTGGGGCGACCCTTCGGGAACGGCGCTGACCAATGCCAAGCTCCAACAGGTCTATTTGCCCAACGGCAATACCTCCACGGGCTTCGGCCGAGTCAACACCACCACGCCGTCCGCTTTCAATAGCGCCTACAACTTACAACCGCGCCAAGGAGTGCTAGTAGCAAGATTTAAGTTCTAAATAGAGGCAAAGCATAAGGCGTCTAAACGCCATCGCCGCCTCTCAAAACCGGCAAAAATCAGGGCTCGATCATCACGAGTTATTCATAATGACGATTGTGGTGGTGCGCAGGCCACAAAGCTCCCGCTGCGCCTCCCGCCACCGCTCCGATCGCTGCGCCCGGCCCGCCGCCAATCAAAGCGCCTGCGCCTGCTCCGATCGCCCCGCCGATTACTCCATGTTTAATTCGTTTGTTCCTCTTGCGGTGGTCTGAAACGTATTGCACGTGCGAAAGCTGTTTCAACTGAGGGGAATAGGCGTTCTGCGCTGCAATCATGGGAGTCAGAACATCGCTCATTAGACCCGCCGCCAGAAACGACGCCAATATGGGGCTTTTCATTATGTATCCTCCTTACTTCATCTGATTCCGCAGCCCAGACTCCGGTTGTTCTGTCGCAGCGGCGCCATAATCCCTTGTAATTTTTCATGAAAAAGTGCACGCCTCAGGCGGATTAATCGATTCCCATTTGCGCCAGCCGGTATCGGAGCGCGTTCCGCGTCAATCCCAGAAGCCGCGCGGCCTGGCTCTTGTTGCCGTTGGCGCGCTTTAGAGCTTCGCGGATCAGCGATTGTTCATATTGATCCAGCGTCATCCCCTCGGGCAAAAAATGATTGGCGCCGGAGTTGGCCCCTGCTGCCGCCCGGGCTCGCTGCGCCACGTCGATTTTGACATCCTCCGCCTCGACGCAAGGCCCCGGCGCCAGCAGGATGCTGCGCTCCACGACGTTTTCGAGCTCGCGCACGTTACCGGGCCAGTGATACGATGCCAGCCGCTGCATCGCTCCCTCGCTGATGCGCCCGCCGAATTTCCGGGCGAAATGCTCCGCCAAATAAGGAATGTCTTCCTTACGCTCGCGCAGGGGCGGAACATTGATGGGCACCACATTCAGCCGGTAATACAGATCCTCGCGAAACGCTCCCTGCTCCAAAGCCTCGCGAAGATCCACGTTGGTGGCGGCGATCACGCGCACGTCGGTGTGCTGGGTTCGATTCGAGCCCAGCCGTTCAAATTCCCGTTCTTGCAATACCCGCAGCAGCTTCACCTGAATCGATCCTGGAACGTCCCCAATCTCATCCAAGAACACCGTGCCCGTATTCGCGATTTCGAATTTTCCAGGCTTGGACACATTCGCTCCCGTGAACGCGCCTTTTTCATACCCGAACAGCTCGCTTTCCATCAAATTCTCGGGAATTGCCGTGCAATTTATCTTGACGAAGGGACGGTCCTTCCGAGGCGAGTGGTGATGAATGGCGCGAGCGATCATATCCTTGCCCACCCCGCTTTCACCGCATAGCAGCACGGTGGCGCGCGTTGGAGCCACCCGGGTCACCGTGCCGAAGATCTCCTGCATCGGCGCGCTACGCCCGACAATATTCTCGAATTGGTACCGCTGGTTCAGCGCTTCTCTCAGCTCGCGATTCTCATCGCGCAGCTTTCGCACCTCCAGCGCTTTATCCACGACTACGGTTAGGTGATCCAGCGAAAAGGGCTTGGGCAGAAAATCCACCGCGCCTTTCTTCATCGCCTCCACTGCGTTCTCCACCGTGCCGAAGGCGCTCATCACAATCACCGGAGTGTTCGTGTTTTGCGCGCGCAGACGGTCCAAAAACGCAAGGCCATCCATCCCCGGCAGTTTCAGATCGGTAAGGACCAAATCCACGTCGGCTGCGTGCTTCAAGCCCTCTTCCGCGGCTCCGGCGGCCTTCACTTCGTAGCCGCAGGAAGAAAGATGAAGCCCGATGACGCGGCGGTACTTCTCCTCGTCTTCGATCACTAACACGGCGGACATGGTTAAATTACATGATAAACGCGCGCCATAATAGCTAAGAGCCAGAACGATTCCGACAACGATCGGCCAGCGGTTGCCGCCGCCGATTTGCCGTTCAGATCCGCGCCGCTCGAGGCTACGGTCTTTTACGCCCTACCGGGCCTGCCGCCGGCGCTTCCTGGCCGCCAAGAGCGTTCACGCGCGGTAAGATCAAAGCATGGATAGCACCAGCAAGTTCGTCTGGTTTGTAGCGGGCGCCGCTATTGGCGCAAGCATTGCTCTTCTCTACGCTCCGAAATCCGGCCGCGACACACGCCGGCTAATTGGAAGGAAGGCGCGAAATAGCCGCGAGGCTGTGGCGGATATGGGCCGCGACTTGTGGGGGAAAGGCCGGGACCTGTACGAAAAAGGCCGTCAAGTCGCCGATGACGCCGCCGAATTGTTCGAACGAGGCCGGCGGCTGGTGGAAAGCTGAGCGCGCTGCGGCCGCTGAAGATTTACCAAACTGTAACCTCTAGCGCGTCAGTGCCGATCGGACCCCCATTTTCCTCTTGCTCTCCGCGCGAAATCGCAGGACACTGAGATTTAGATCGCGCGCGGCCATCTGCCGCATAACCCGCGCTCGCGGGGGCGAAAGTTTATAGTCATGGCGTTTCCTAAGTTTCTAGACGGCGCTCCCGTGCGGGAACCCGCCGACCGCTGGACCACAGCCGACGCAGCCGAGCTGTACGACGTCGCAAGCTGGGGTAAAGGCTATTTTTCCGTCGGCAAGAATGGGCATCTATGGGTGCATCCCGACAAAGATCCAAATCGCGGCCTCGATTTGAAGGAGCTTGTCGATAACCTTCAGCTTCGGGGCATTTCCTTGCCTTTGCTGATCCGCTTCGGCGAGATTCTGAAACACCGGCTGGGCGAACTACACCAAGCCTTCCAGACGTCCATAGCCGAACATGGCTACCGCGGCAGCTATTGCTGCGTGTATCCGATCAAAGTCAATCAGCAGCGGCAGGTGGTCGAAGAAGTATTGGAATACGGCCGCCCCTACAAATTCGGCCTCGAAGCCGGCTCCAAGCCGGAACTGCTCGCCGTGCTCGCCATCGCCGATAATCAGACTCCCATTATTTGCAATGGCTTCAAGGATGACGAATATATCGAAATGGTCATGCTGGCGAAAAAAATCGGCCGGCAGATCATCCCCGTCGTCGAAAAATACACCGAGCTGGATTTGATCTTGAAGCACTCCGACCGCGTCGGGGTTCGGCCGGTAATCGGCATGCGCATTAAGCTCGCCAGCCGGGGATCGGGGCGCTGGAAATCCTCCGGCGGCTATCGCTCGAAATTCGGCCTAACCGTTACAGAAGCCCTCCGCGCGCTGGATCAGCTCAAGAGCCGTCAAATGGAGGATTGCCTTCAGCTTCTGCATTTCCACCTTGGCAGCCAAATCACCAATATCCGGCAGATCAAGGGCGCGGTGATGGAGGCGGCTCGCGTATTTGTGGAGCTCCGGCGCGCCGGCGCGGGACTCGCTTACATGGATGTCGGCGGCGGGCTAGGCATTGATTACGATGGTTCCCAGACCGATTTTGAATCCAGCGTCAATTATACGCTGCAAGAGTACGCCAACGACGTCGTCTATCACATTCAAAGCGTCTGCGATGAAGCCGACGTTCCCCACCCGGTGATAGTCACCGAGAGCGGCCGGGCCATCGCCGCGTATCACAGCGCGCTACTGTTTAACGTACTTGGCGTTACCGGCTTCGGGGACGTCGATGCGCCGCCGGACTTCGGAGACGACGTCGAACAGCCTCTGATCGATCTCAAAGAAACCCTCCGCGGCTTGTCGAACAAGAATCTTCTGGAAAGCTTTCACGACGCGCAGCAGGCCCTGGATTCCGCGCTGAATTTGTTCAGCCTCGGATACCTTCCGCTCCAGCAGAGAAGTTGGGCCGAAAGCATCTATTGGCAGATCTGCCGCCGTATTCAGAAAATGGCGCTGGATTTGGACTACTTTCCGGAGGAGCTTGAGGGACTCGACGGCCTACTCTCAGATACGTATTTCTGCAACTTTTCACTCTTCCAAAGCATGCCCGACAGTTGGGCCGTTAAACAGCTCTTTCCCATCATGCCCATCCACAGGCTGGAGGAGGAGCCTTTCCGGCATGGAATTCTAGGCGATATCTCCTGCGACTCCGATGGCAAGGTAGATCAGTTCATCGACCGCCGGGACGTAAAAAAAACCCTGCCTCTGCATTCCTTCAGCGGCGAGCCCTATGTGCTCGGAGCTTTTCTGGTGGGCGCTTACCAGGAAATCCTCGGCGATCTTCACAACCTCTTTGGCGACACCAACGCGGTTCACGTGCGTCTGGACGAGAAAGGAGCAGTGGTGCTGGAGGCCGTGATCCGGGGAGACACCGTTCGCGAGGTGCTGGATTACGTCCAATTTCACTCCCGAACGCTGATCGATCAATTCCGCCGCGACGTGGAAGCCGCCGTGCGCGACGGCCGCATCGGATATGAAGAGTCCGGCGCGTTGCTGCGATTTTACGAGGATGGCTTGAACGGGTATACCTATCTGGAGCAGTAGCTCTTGCCTTGCGGGGCAGGCCTTCGCCTAAAATGGGGCTCTGGACCGTCACCCTGGCAACGGCGCGCTGTCGCGTTAGCACCGCCGATACTCCAGCATCGCGATAACCGCCACCAGCGGTTCGTATACACGCAACTGGCGCGCTGAGCGCGCAGGCGCCGCTAAGCGCCCGCGCGCGCCGTACGACTGCTATTCCGCGCCACCCTGTGATAGCGTCACGACAACAGTGGCTATTTGCTCTCCCGGTTTAGATTTCGGCAGCGGAACTTCGTAGCCCATCTCCCCGCGTCCGATTTGGATTTTGCTCAAAAGGAACTCGCGTTCGCGGCGCCGAAAGACCAACTGGGGCGGATCCGTATTGCGGCTCTGACTCGCTGCCCCCAGCGTGACGAAAACCTTCCGGCCCGATTCACGATCTTCAAACAGCCATATGCCTGGATTCCTGTGGACAACCATGTAATTTCCAGCCGGCAGGATGCCCCGCGAATTGACTCTAAAGTCAAACGGAATGCTGGCGACTAGGCTGCTCTGTGCCGAGGCGGTTGCGGAGGCCGCAACAAAAGCAGCCGCCGAGATAATAACACTAAGGTTAAATTTGCTCACTTCTATTACCTCCGATGATCCCGGGTCTGCGACCCAGGCGCAATTTAAGAAAGCAACCGCTGGGCCGCGGTTTTAGAAACGTAAACCTTTTGTTTCCTTTCAGCGATGGTATGGAAAGGCAAACAAGACGGTTCGCTTGCCTAACCGACCGGTTACATTAAAACAATGCTCGTCTTCGCGGTTCTGCTGGTTCTGCTTGCGGGCGCGCTGGCCTATTCGGTTCTGACCATCGTCGCCGCAGCCCGCTACCGCGCCGCGCGGCCGGCCGCGCCGGCTTCGCTCCAAGAACCCATCAGCATCTTGAAGCCGCTGGCTGGCCTCGATCTGGATCTCGAAGCTAACCTTCGCAGCTTCTTTCAGCAGGATTACGCCCGTTTTGAGATTCTGTTCGCCGTGCGTTCTTCGGCCGATCCCGCCGCCGGCGTCGTAGAAAAACTGAAACGCGAATATCCGCGGGTCTCTGCGCGCTTATTAATTACCGGCGAGCCCCCTTACGCCAACGCCAAGGTCTACAGCTTAGCCTGCATGCTGGCCGAAGCCTCGTATGATCTGGTGGTCATGAGCGACAGCGACGTGCGCGCGGGACCGGACTTGCTCAAAGTCGTCGCCGCGGAATTTCAAGACCCAGCCATTGGCATCGCCACTTGTCCATATCGCGCGGTTCCGGGTCCAAGTTTTTGGTCCCGGCTGGAGGCAGCCGGCATGAATACGGATTTCCTCGCGGGAATTCTAGTAGCGCGCATCCTCGAAGGCATGCGTTTCGCAGTCGGCCCCACGATCGTCGCACGCCGGCGTGTTCTGGACGCCATTGGCGGTTTCGATCGTTTGAAGGATTTCCTGGCCGAGGACTTCGCCATGGGAAGATTCGCGGCCGAAGCCGGCCACGGCGTGGTTCTTTCGTCGTATATCATCGAACACCACATCGGCAGCTCGGATTTCCGCCATAATGCCGCTCACCGATTGCGCTGGGCTCGCAGCACTCGCCGCTCCCGCCCCTTCGGCTATCTCGGCCAAATCCTCACCATGCCCCTGCCGCTGGCCGGTCTGGCTACGGCCGCTAAGCCCACGTGGTGGCCGCTTGTGCTCGTCGCCCTCCTGGCTCGGGCAGCAGCCGCGCAAGCCGTCTGCTGGGGCGTACTCGGCGTCAAAGCAAATTGGGTCCTTCTTTTGGCAGAGGACCTCGCGGGCTTTTGTTTCTGGATCGCCGGTTTTTTTGGGAGCACCATCACTTGGCGCGGGCGTCGCTATCGCCTCCGCCCCGATGGCCGATTCGAGCTTCTAACACAAGCCGGCCACGGGCGCGCAGCCTCACAAGACGCCGTTCCGCCTCTTCCGCATTAAAACATTTCAATAACGTCCTGTTTCACGAACAATTCATTTTCCCCACATGGCGCATTAACGAATTTCTGCCATAGTGCAGGCAGAAAGGCAAAGCGGTTGAAATTGTTCTACCGCCGCGTGTGCGTCAGTTTCATCGGAGTTCATGAAGAGGGGCTGCTATGCGTTCTCACATTCGGTTCGAATGGGCGCCATCCCCGTCAAGGGAGCGATTCCGCACGGGAGTGTCGCTGCACAGCCATACGCTCCATTCTCAGGAAAGCTTCGAATTCATTCGGCGGGCTGGGTTGCGCACTCCCCTCATCGCGATGCTCATCCGCGCCGCCGAGAACCGCTATCATCGCCGCCACGGGAAGCATGTGGAATTCGCGCGCGCCTGGTGGACGCCGCCGCTGAGCCCATGCGAAGTGAAAGCACAGGAAACTTTTCAAATTGAGCAGTTCGGTCTCAATAGCTTGGTGGCGATTACTGACCACGATGATATTCAGGCTTCGATGGAGTTACGCTCCGGCGGTCAAACCGTTCCCATCGCCTTGGAGTGGAGCGTGCCTTTTGGTCCAGCGTTGTTTCACCTAGGCGTATACAATCTCCCTCCCGCTCGCGCGGAGGTTTTGTTTCAAGCGATGCAGGACTACCGCCGACTACCCACCCTTGGCGAGCTCAGCGACCTCCTGGCCGAACTCACGCGCCATCCAGCCACCCTCCTGGTTTTGAATCACCCCTTTTGGGATGAAACAGGCATCGGAAATGAGCGGCATGAAGAAGCCGTCCGTATTTTCGCGCGTATGTACCGTCCCTTCATTCACGCGATTGAACTGAACGGCCTGCGTCCGCCGGGCGAAAACGAGCGAGCGCGCCACTTTGCGGCATCGCTCGACGCGGCCCTTATTTCTGGAGGCGACCGCCATGGCCTTGAGCCAAACGCTGTTTTAAATCTCACCAATGCAGGCGATTTCAGCGAGTTCGTGCAAGAAATCCGCGACGGCTGTAGCCGTCTTTTGTTCCTCAACCGCTATCGCCGGCCTCACTGCCTCCGCATGGCGCGTAACACTATCGACATGTTCCGGACCTACCACGCCCACGCCCGTGGATGGCGGGTTTGGACCGAACGCGCCTTTTATCGTGATGAAAGCGACTGTATCAAGTCCTTTGCGGCGATCCTTACACCGAACGCGAGCGCGCATCGGGGGGGCCCGGCTTCAGTCCGCGGCGACGGGCACCGGACGCTTGTTGCTCGCAGGTCCCTTTAGCCCAGTGCAACGGTGCGCTTTGTGCATTTAAGGTGTAGTGAAGCGCCCGCGCGGGCTTTGACTGCTGTCTGCGCATATAGCCTACTTAGCCTTCTAGCCAGTTGCCGGGAAGGGTTCCATCCCTCGACAATGAAAATATGCGCACCGCGTTGCTGTTGCTCGTTTTGCTACTTCCCCCCCTGGCCGCCCAGGGCACCCCATCCGACGATCGCATCTACGACGAAGTCCGGCGGCGACTGGCCTTGGACGTCGATATCAATGGCGGGGGCCTCGAAGTGGTCGTGAAAAACGGCGCCGTGATTCTCCGCGGCCGCGTCCACACCAACAAGGCTAAGGAAAAGGCCGAAAAGATCGCGAAGAAGGTCAAGGGCGTAACGAGCGTTGATAATCAACTCAAGCTCTTTGGAGCGGACTGAGCCTTTGGAGAGCTCGCAGCCGGAGCTCTTCATCGTCTGGCTGCGCTATATTATTAGTCTCATTTCGCCCGTTATGGCGTAGTTTGTCAGCCTCGACTTACGGCAAAGCCTCCGAGCTGGACTGCCAGGAGATGACGGTATGACCTTGAGACCGACGCTCGTTCTTCCGGTGGTGTTTTGTTCCATTCTGAGCCCGCTCCTGGCGGCTTCCCATGGGCTCCTGATCGACGGAGCTTTCCCGGCAGGAGAAGAAGACTTAAGCCGGGAGTCTGGCCCTGTCAAGTCGATTCTGGAGTCGACGGGCCTGTTTCAGATCGAGTCCGTCAATGCTTCCGGTGCGTTTCAGACGCGCTTTGAAAGATACAAGCTCATCGTGTTGAATTTCGGCGGCGATGGATGGCCGCTCGCCACCCTCACGGCGCTGGACAAATATCTTCAGAGCGGAGGAGGAATGCTCGCCCTGCCTGGCTCGGGCAGCGCCTTCCCCGATTCTCCCGCGTTCAACGTCATGCTCGGCCTCACCGCCGCGCACAACCGCAACCGCCAAGCCGGCCCCTTCTGGTTTTACAAGGATGGCAATGTTGCGTACGATAACACCACCGAAGGCGCCGCAGGCAAGATCATTCGTGTCGATCAGCCCTTTCCGATCACCATCCGTGACACAGAGCATCCCGTCACGAAAGGCCTCCCTCTCGTCTGGATGCATCTTCCCGACGAGATTGCCGGTCGGCTGCGCGGTCCTGGAAAGAATATGACGCTGTTGGCCACCGCTTTTTCGGACCCCAAAAATGGAGGGACCGGACTGGATGAGCCGCAGGTCGTCGCCGTAGCTTATGGAAAAGGAAGAGTCTTTCGGGTCATTATGGGCCGAACGCCTAAATCCCTAGATTGCGCTGGCTTGCAAACCATTCTTCAGCGTGGCGCCGAGTGGGCCGCCACTGGAAAAGTCACGCAGAAGCTTCCCTCTGATTTTCCCACTGAGGAAAAGGAATCCCAGCGCGCAAGCCGGTCTGCCCAGTCCGCCGCGAAAGACTCGCGACCGCCGGCTCCAGAGTCGCGCCCGCGCGCGACGGTCGACTGACGCCTATTTCTGCGTGTCTATGCCCGGCCGTTGCACTTCGTACGGCGCGCCTTCGTTCCCGGCAGACGATCCCAAAAACAGCTTCTGCCCGTTCGGCAGCGTTAGATCCCGGCCGTTGGCGCGATGCGTTCCGTCTTTTGCCTGATAGCCGTCGATTACGATTTTGTCGCCCCGCTTGAGCGTATCGCGAGTGATGCCGCGCCGCAGGAGAATGTTCGGACTGCCCGCTTCGATCGCCCAGTTCTCGACTGTGCCATCGGGCTGCTTCACATCCACATGAATCCAACTGTGTGGGTTGATCAATTCCACCTTGGTCACAGTCGCGTCGGTAAAGTGGAGCGGCCTTTTGTCGTCAAACTCCGCAGCGAACGCGTGGTGCGCCTGAGTCGGCAATGCCGGCAAAAGCGCCGCTGCTAAGGTGAGCGCTACTCGCATACTAACCTCCAAAGTCCTCATTTCTCCGGCGGGTTCCCCGACACATACCGTTCATAGACCTCTTCGCCCGGAGGAATCTTGCGCGTAATGTCTACGTTCATGGTTTTGCCTTCCCAGTGCTTCACCAGTTGCTGCTTGCGCAAGTGTCCGTAGAGGGTTTCTTCCACCATCTCCACGCACCGGAAATCTGTGAGCTGCGCGTCGGGCTCCAATCGCCGATAGATCGGCATGCGGATCTTCCAGGGCCGCGTGAACACTTGCGGGTCCTCGATTGTCGCCTCGTACCGGAACGCATCATGCCCCATCAGCGTCATGCGCTCGGTGACGTGCAGCGCATCGCTATGGAAATTGCCGGCCCTGTCAAACCACGTTGCATCGTTGAAAGCCGAGACATCCGTCACCAACGTATCGCCTTCCCATCGCCCCACTGAATATCCCATCCAGGCGACGTTCGGATACGGATCCATCTTCGTCAGGTGGATGGTTCGCTGAACGTTTTCGTATTCGTAGATCATCTGGACCTGGGTGGCGCTTTGGATGATCTGGAAAGGGTGCGGCATGTACATTGCACGCGGAATCCCTGGCTGAAAGCATTTGATTTCCGGGTCGCGATCGATCCAATGCTCCAGATTCTCTTTCTTTCTTGCCGCGGCCCACGGTTGGTACGGAATCTCATCGCCTTCCACTACGCCCTGCCCGCCCGGAACCCAACCCAGCGAGCCTAGGGCCACTACGGGCGCCGCCAGCACTTGTGATCCGGGAGTCAGCCCCGGCTGAGCCACCATCGGCCGCGCCTGGTGATTCTGAAGATCCCAATTCGCCGTATTATTCGCTTCCCAAATGCCGTTAAAATCGGGCTTACCCGCGATGCGAGGCAAAACTTCGGGGCTTGCCGCCGAAAGAGGCGCCGGGCCAGGCGAAGACAGCCAGAGTGCAGCCGCGGCTGCCGCAACGGTCCCTAGGGCAATTGCGCCCTTGCTCGCAAACCCCATCCTCTAAACCTCCTCGCCCTTCCGCGGGAACAGTACAACATATAACATGCCGTGGCACGCTACTGTCAATGCTCCAGCGTTGGGTCTGATATGCCGCTGGCATTACCGAGATGGGTCGGACGCCGCGACAGGCATTCGCCCGCCGGACTGCCGCAAGCGCCGGCGGTCACCCTCCCGGCCGCTCGATGCGCCTGGCTCGCCCTTCCCCGGCGTACCGAGCGAGGCTCAGTTCGTCCGTGATGCGTAGGCGTCTTCGTTTTCCTCGTTGGGCGCCTCGAACCCGTGCGATCAAGCCGTCGCGCTCCATTCGCGCCATAGCCCGGGACACTACTTCCCGCACCGACCCAATACGAGTCGCCAATTCCTCATTGGAAAACGCAAGATCCACCTCTAAACCAGCTCTTGTGCGCAAGCCATGATCCCGGCATTGCTCTAGAAGAATGCGGGCCAGGCGCTGGCCAACCTGCTGGAGCGCCAGCGTATCCACCAAATCCACGTGCGCTCGCAACCGCTGCGCCATCAACTTAAGCGCCGTGAGGGCCACTGCTGGGTTCCGAAGCATGAAGTTGCATATATCCGCCTTTTCGAGGAACAGCACGAGGGTCTGCTCCTCGGCCACGGCCGTAGCCGGGTAGGGGCCTTCGTCAAACATCGGCACTTCCGCCAATGTCGCTCCCGGACCCTCGGTGTGGATCGTCTGCTCCCGCCCGCGAGTGTTCACTCGATAGGCGCGAATCCGGCCTGAAACAATGATGAAGAGCCCCGAGGCCTTCTCTCCGGCCAAAAACAACACCTCGCCCGGCGCCAGGTGCCGGCTGTGGGCCAGGGCAGCCAGAGCGGCCAGTTGCTCGGGGTGGAGTCGACTAAATAGCGCTGTACGCTTTAGCGCCGCCGCTTTATCCATGGTTTATTCGCAGTATCCTGCTTCTAATCTGGCGCCGCATCGTGACTTAAGTCATGGCGGCGCCTTCCTCTCTACCCGTACGATTAGAATGCCATGGCGCAGCGGAGCATGATTTCTTGGTTGAAGCGACTCGCGATCGCGTCTTTGTGCGCCATCGCCATCGCGGTGGTGCTGGCGGCCGCGGATCACGACACGGAAGAAAGCTCTATTCTTCCGCTCGATCATAAAGCCATCCAATACGCCAACGGGCCTTTGAATGACCCGGTCACAAAACTGGATCGTGACCTGGCAGGCGGTAAAACCAAGCTCGAATGGAGCCCGCAATACGGATGGCTTCCCAGCATCCTTAAGCAGCTCGACCTCAACGTGGACTCGCAGATGTTGGTTTTCTCCAAAACCAGCTTTCAAGCCTCAAAAATCGGGCCGCGCGCTCCGCGGGCGCTCTTCTTCAACGACCGGGTGATGGTGGGTTCTGTGCAAGACGGCGACGTTTTGGAACTTGCCTCCCTCGATCCCAAACAAGGCTTCATCTTTTATACGTTGGACGTTCATCAATCCAAGCAGCCGCGTTTCGACCGCCGTGACGTCTGCCTGCAATGCCATCAAGGTCCAGCCACTCTCGGCGTGCCCGGAATCATGATCGCCTCGGTATATCCAGACGCCGGCGGCATGCCGGCTTTCAACCTGGGAATGCCCGTCACCGACCATCGCACTCCTTTTCAGGATCGCTGGGGCGGCTGGTACGTCACCGGCACGCACGGCGGCATGCGCCACCGCGGCAATGCGGTCGCCCGCGACCGCTCCAAGCCGGACCTGCTGGATACTCAGGGCTCCCAGAATCTCACTACCGTGAGCCAAAAGTTCGACGGTGGCCTCTATCTCAGCCGTCTGAGCGACATCGTAGCTCTGATGACCTTAGAGCATCAGACGCGCATGACCAATCTTATAAACCGCGTGGCCTGGGAGACGCGCATCGCGCAGCAGGATGGCAGGCTCAACGACCCTTCCACGCGCGCGCGCATCGACGCTGACATCGAGTCCATGGTGATTTATATGCTCTTCGCTGACGAAGCCGGCCTTTATGATACGGTGCAGGGCGCCTCCACGTTCGCCAAAAGCTTCCCAGAACGCGGTCCGCGCGATCGCCAAGGCCGTTCCCTACGGGATTTTGATTTGCAAAAGAGGCTCTTCAAGTACCCACTCAGCTATATGGTTTACAGCGAGGCCTTCAACGCCATGCCGGATGACGCAAGAGCGCGCGTCTACCGCCGCCTGTTCGATGTGCTGAGCGGCGCCGATCGGAGTTCGAAATTCGCCAAGCTCTCCCCGGACGATCGCCGCAATGTGCTCGCTATCCTCAGCGATACCAAGCCCGACCTGCCTGCCTATTGGAAGGATGAAGCCGCAGCTTCCCCTAGGTAACAGAACGTTCCGGAGACATGGGTCAATTATACTTTGCCCCGCAAAAAGGGACGAAGCCCATGCCATGGAGGAGAGTTCTGTTATGGACGAATGAATGCGTTTTGTAATTTGGCTGAAGAATGGGGAGAGCATGGCCTCTCTCTGCGGCGAGTTCGGCATCTCGCGAAAGACAGGATACAAGATCTGGGAGCGTTACCAGAGCAGTACGGCCTCGAAGGCCTTACGATCGGACGCGCTCGGTGGTGGTCACCAGTTGTAATCCCTCTGCCTGCACAGGAAGAAAATCAACCTTTCTCAATCCCTCGCCGGACAGGCCGTTCGGCATCCGCAAAGTCAAAGAGGGCATCTGGCTGGTCCGCTTAGTGAGGTATGACCTCGGCTACATCGATTTGAAAGAAAAAACGTTGCAACCCGTCGACAATCCTTTCCGGCCGCCCCCTAGGCCCGCTCCTGCGCCAGCGGAGTCACATAGCCTGAAAGCACCCGGTGAAACGGAGGCGAGCAATGCTGGAGAGCAACTCGCCAAAGGATAACCGGTGCGACTCATCGCGGACGATGGGAAAGGGCGTGGCCGTTTGATCGCGCCCCTTCATTCCAAATCCTCGAGCCCGACAACGGGCGCCAGCACCCAGCGCTCAACCTGCGATGGTTTTCTGCGCCCATCGGTGCCCGCAATCCTAGGTTCGCGGCTGAGAAGCAAAGGCTGGCGCCAGACGTCGGCCCGGCACGATGACTGGGGGGTTCGTTGCGTGTTGCGCCTGCAGTTGCGCAAGAGCCAGTGTTTGGACCGCGGCCGCTACCTCCGGCAGCAAGTTCCCGGAATCCAATCCTCTTAGCCAGTGAGAACTTCCAGGATGGTCTTTCAACAGCACCTGGACAGCATCAATTACAGCTGCTTGGGGCGACGAAAAGGGGGGATCGGCGCGGCCACCCGCGCCGTTGCAGGGCAGCCACACAAAAGCCGCCCGGAACTTTCAGCGGCTTGTACTGAAAACTTGGTGCGGATGAGAGGACTTGAACCTCCACTCCCTTGCGAGAACTAGAACCTGAATCTAGCGCGTCTGCCAGTTCCGCCACATCCGCACAGGGAGGGTACATTTACATTGTACGTCAGGAAAACTTGATGCTTGCCTCCGCAAATGGGCCACGGTTCAAAACAGCAGCTTCAACGCGAATTGGAGCTGGCGGGAGTCCTGAGCGCTTGAAATCTGGCCAAAATTCGGGGTAAATGCGGTTCGGTTCGGAATGTTGAAATTGGGACGATTGAGCAGGTTGTATGCTTCGGCGCGAAACTGAAGGCGACGGCTGTCCCGGATTCCGATCTCCTTTTGGAGGGAGACGTCGAACTCTTCCAAGCCCGGCCCGATCACCGCATTCCTGGGTGAGTCGCCGAAGGTATAGAGCGCCGGGAGCGAGAAGGCAGAGGTCTGGAACCATTGGCTTGGCGTTTTGGGTCCGTCGTTAGGGTTTCCTACGAGGTTGGGACGCTGAGCCGGGCCGGAGCCGACATTGGCTTGATCGCTCGAAATGTTCACGGTGAACGGCGCGCCGGATTGCGCCGTGAAGTAGCCGCCGGCTTGCCAACCGCCAAAGGTCGCCCGCATCCAGCGGCTGGCCGCGAGAGGAAACGGAACTTGATAGATTGCGCTTATCACAACCCGTTGGCGATGATCGAAGCTGGAACTGGCCTTTTCAGATGCGCGATCATAGACGTTCTGAGGAAGGTTCGTTTCGTTTAACGTCGTGCCCGGGTCGGAGGCGTCGTCGATGGAATGCGACCATGTCCAGTTGGCGTCAAACATCAAGCCCCTAGCCAAGCGGCGTTTTGCGGCAACGCTTAGCGCATCATAGGATGCCCATCCATCCCAGCGGATGGTGTTGAATTGGCTCATTTGAGGGATGGGACGGCGCGGCGCGATGGCTCCCGGACCCGGCAGGGGGACATTGAGCACGGTCGAGCTATCGGCATGAACCGTTCGCGAGCCGATGTACGCAATCGACAGCAGCGTGCTCGCAAAGAGTTCCCGCTCCAGGTTCAAGTTCCAGACTTCGTTGTATTCGATCTGAAAGTTGTGATTTACGTCATTTGCGCCGACGGTTCCTACGGAATTGGCAAGAAGCGCGTTCTCGGTGGTGAACGACGGCGAAAGGGCCGTCGCGCTGGAACTGACAGTCTTGTTGACGAAAAACGGAAGGTTTTGGGCCAAATTTGTGATGATGTTGTAGGCCGCCTGGTTGGGATAGATGCCGAAGCCGCCCCGAAGCACGATCTTCGAATTTCGCGGAAGGGTCCACGCAAAACCCAAGCGGGGGGCAAAGCGTAGAGGGCGGGTGACGACCAGGCTGTTGTTCCATCCGGCCTCGACCGAGGTCAGGTAAGGAAGGGGGATAAAGGGCAAGAGCGGCGCCGCCGCAGGCGAAATCACGCCGGAGGAATCGCTGGCGATCACAAACCGGCCTCCCGCGACGGAGGGATCCACGGCGGCGATCCGATTCTGGGCGTCCGTCATGTTCTGGTTGTACTCATAGCGGAGTCCGGCGTCCACCTTAAAGTCGGGCGCGATCTGCCACGTGTCTTGGGCGTAAAAGTGCGCCCAATTGGTGGTTCCATCCATGGCGGCGCGCCCGAGTCCAACTTGCGCAGTGGTGGGAAAGCCGAGCAGAAAATCGGCGAAAGAATTGCCGTCCGACAAGCCTGGGGCCGACGAGGTCCACTTGGGAGTGAACGAAAAAACGCCGCGGGCCCCGTTGGGATTCGTGGTATCGAGATCGTAATGCATGAAATAGGCGCCAAATTTCGCGATGTGCCTGCCGTGGCGCCAGATCAAGTTATCGTAAAGCTCAAAATCGCGATTCTTTCGAAACGTGAATAGGGCGGGATCCCCCATGGTGGTGAACTGGCCGCCCAGCGAGATTTGAGGATATCCCATATCGGAGGGGTTCGCCGTGACGCCTTGCAGTCCCGTCAGCGCCGCAAACGGAATTCCCGCGTTAGGGCTGGTCTGGCCGCCAGGCACGGTAAGGAAGCCAAAGCGAGTTTCGTTTAACAGGTCGGCGCTTACCGTGTGGGTCCATCCCGCCGCGCCGTTCACCGAATGAGTGCTTAGATTTCTCCCGAAGCCAGGCAAGAGACTTTCTTGCAGGACTCCGGAGCCGAACGGGTCGAATTCGCGCGCGTCGAAGACGGAGGCGCGAAAGTACGAGCTATCCGCGCTGGAGATTTGATGATCCAGACGGGCGCTGTATTGGTTGGTGTTGATGCTCTGAGTTGCGGAGTCGAGCAAGTTTTGCGCAAGCCCGGGCCGGTTCGGGAGCGGTATTTTGGAAAGCAAGGCAAGGGCGACAGGATCGAGCAATGCCGGGGGGATCTGATTTGCTGGGAACGGCTGGCGCGCGGTTGCCGAGGCGCTTTCTGGATCGTAGATAGGCGCCAAGCCGGCGAAGTTTCCCTGCTTCAAACCGGCTGTGGGCACGGAAAAAGTCTGCGTCAGCGCTTTGCGCACGCGCTGCCCCTCATAACTCAGGAAAAAGAAAGTCTGGTTTTTCAGGATCGGACCGCCCAGCGCGCCTCCAAAATCGTTCTGCCGGAAAGGAGGGATCGGCGCGGCGGGCGAATCGAAGAAATTTTTCGCGTCGAAGGCGTCGTTTCTAACAAACTCGAATAGACTGCCGTGAAATTGGTTCGAGCCCGAGCGGGTAATGACATTCACCACAGCCCCGGACTTTCCGCCGAATTCGGCCGCATAGGAGGTCTTTTGAATGTTGAACTCCTCGACGGAGTCGACTGATGGGGCAACGACCATATTGTTAAAGTGCTCGTCGGTGACGCTAACGCCGTCCACCAGATACAAATTGTGGCCGCTGCGCTGGCCCAGGACATTGACTAGGCTGCCGGCTTGCTGCAAGGCATCGCCCCGGGTGCCGCCCGGCGGGCGCACGACGCCCTCGCTGAGCATCGCCAGATCCAAAAATTGGCGGGTTTTCAGAGGCAGTTGGTTCACCTGCGCGTTGTCGATCACATCCTTGATCTCGGCGGTTTCCGGCTGCACATCGGCATTGGCCTCGATGGTCACGGTTTCATTGGCTCCTCCCACTTGGAGCGCGAAATCGTAGCGCAATTGATCCAAAGCATGAACGTCGATTTTGGGCACTTCCGCCGGTTTGAAATTCGGCGCGCCAACGGTGAGCGAATAGGCGCCGGCGGGAAGCTGGGCTATGAAATATTCTCCGGCCGCGTTGGAGATGGCGGTGAACTTCAAACCGGTCGCCACCTGCAGCGCGACAACCGTGGCGCCGGGCAAGGACCCTCCCAGTTGGTCTTTAACGACGCCCGAGATCTCGCCCGTATTCATTTGTCCCCAGGCGGCGATGGCCGCCAGGGCGAAGGCGACCAGAAGATGAGCAAGACGTAATTTGCGAGCCAACTCACTACGATACGATAAAAATCGAAGGAGAGTTTATGTTCGCCATCCGATGCATGGCCCGGGCGACTCTATTGGCGGCCGCCGCGTTGACCGTGGCGCCAGGGCGCTCGGCTGAGCTAGACCCAAAGGCCATTACCGTCACTTTGCCCGACAACATTCCATGGCGGAAAGGCCCGGGCCAGGATTCCGCGCTGATCCAAGGCGACCCCAGCAAGCCTGGGGTCTATATCCAGCTTCTTCGCTGGCATGCGGGAAATAATAGCCGTCCTCATTTCCATTCGACGGACCGGTTCATCTACGTTCTGTCAGGGACCTGGTATATGGGCAGCGGCCCAAAGTACGATCCTGCGAGCATGCAGCCGATCCCAGCGGGAAGTTATGTAATCCACCACGCCGGGGGCATTCACTATGACGGAGCCAAAGAGGGACAGGGCGATTGCGTGCTATACATCGTGGGCACGGGGCCGATGACGACGACTCAGGCCGAGCAGAAGTAGGCGGATAAAGGCCATCAGACGCGGCAGCGCATGGCCCGAGGAGAGCGATATAGTAAAGCTCATGCCTTCCCGACGAACGTTACTGCTTGCTCCACTGGCCGCGCCCTTGTGCGAGATGGTCTCGGCGGCCCCGGCGGCGTCCGGCAAGATGTCCTTGTGCCTTCATCAGAACACTTCGCGCGCCGCGGGCTTCCGAAAATCGCTCGAGGGATGGGCAAAAGCGGGCATCAAGAATGTCGAGCTAACAGACAACCTGCTCGACGACTGGCTGAAGACAGGTTCGCTGGCCGACGCCAAAAGGCTTCTATCGGACCTTGGCTTGACGGCGGTCTCATCGGCGGCGGTTCTGCCGGATTTGTGGATTACCGGCCCGGCGCACACCGCTTCGCTCGAAAGCTGGAAAAAGCGCTGCGATCAGTTTTCTTCCCTCGGCTTGACCAAGATCTATTGCCCCTCCACGACGAATCGCAAAGTGACGGCGGAGGATTACAAGACTTCGCCCGATTGCATCCGGGAAGCCGGAGAGATCGCCAAGCAGCACAACCTGACGGCGCTGATCGAGTTCGCTCGTTCTTCCACCCACATCGCCACGCTCACCACTTCGCTCAAGCTGATCCGCGAGGCGGCGCATCCCAATGTCCGCCCGCACTTGGATTTCTATCACTTCTGGTCGGGCATGAGTAAGTTCGAAGATCTCGACCTGCTGCGGCCGGGCGAATTAGCCCACGTGCATTTTCAGGACACTCCGGATATGCCCCGGGAGCTGCTAGACCAACAGAGCCGCCTAATACCCGGCGACGGCGTGGCTCCCATCGTGCCCATTTTGCGCAAGCTCGCGGAAAAGGGCTATTCCGGATCGCTCTCCGTGGAGCTGTTCTTGCCCGAGCTTGTGAGGGGAGATCCATACGAAGTCGCCATGAAAATTCGCGAAAAATGCGAAGTGGTGATGCGGAAGGCGAAGGTGGCATGAGACGCGCGGTTCTGCTTGCGCTCGCAGGAGCCGCGGCATTCGGCCAGCGGCCATCCAATCCGGCGCTATTGACGCCGCAACAAGCGCCGCCGATGGATTACGGCGCGGTGGCGGATCCGCTTCCCGTGCCGCCCGGGGTGAATATGGGAGCCTCCTCGAGCGTCGCGTTCGATTCCAAGGATCACCTTTACGTTCTGAGCCGGGGCGCCAATCCTATCACCGAATTCGACGAAAACGGAAGATTCGTCCGCTCCTTTGGCGAAGGTCTGTTTACGCGCAGCCACGGCTTGCGGATCGCGAAGGATGGCAATCTGTGGGTGACGGATGTGGGCGCGCACACAGTGATGAAGCTGAGCCCGCAGGGCGAGGTGCTGCTGACCCTGGGGACCAAAGGCAAAGCGGGGGAATGGAACGCATCCACGCACTTATTTAACGAGCCCAACGACATCGCCATCGCGCAAAACGGAGACATCTTCGTCACACAGGGGCATTCGCCAGGACCGGGCAGAGGGGATCCGCGCGTGCTCAAGTTCGACAAGAACGGGAACTTCATCAAATCGTGGGGCGGAAAAGGAACCGAGCCGGGGAAATTCGACGTGGCGCACGGCTTAGCCATCGATGCGGAGGGTTTGCTCTGGGTGACCGATCGTGAAAATCAGAGGGTTCAGATCTTCGATCAGGATGGAAAGTTCATACGCGAAATCAAATATGCGGGCTTGCCCTGCGCTCTGGATATCGGCCCGAAATACATCTATATGGTGAACGGTTTCGCGGGGCAGCTTTTGCGGCTGGACTTGGAGGGCAATGTGTTAGCCGCCATAGGAAAACCCGGCAATGGCCCAGGCGAGTTCGGCGAGGCGCATTTCGTGGCGGTTAGCGCCAAGGGGGACATTTACGTCTCCGATTCCGTGAATCGAGCCGTGCAGAAGTTTGTGAAAAAGTAGCTTTAACGCTCCAGCGCTTTCACCCCCGGCAGCTCGATTCCCGCCAGAAACTCTAGCGAAGCGCCGCCGCCGGTGGAAATATGGCTGATCTTGCCGGCGACTCCCGCGGATTTGATCGCCTTTTCGGAATCTCCTCCGCCCACCACGCTGATCGCGTCAGAAGCCGCGATTGCTTTGGCTAAGGCCACGGTTCCCCGATCGAAGGGGGGCGTTTCAAACACGCCCATCGGCCCATTCCAGATGATGGTTTTCGCACCGGCGACAACCTTCGAATATGCTCCCTCCGTTTTCGGTCCGATATCGAGACCCATCATTCCATCCGGCACCCGGTCGACGATTTGAGTCGGCGCGCCTGGTTTCAACTCCGCAGCGACGACATGATCGAGGGGCAGCATCAATTTTTGGCCGGCTTCCTTCATCAGTTCGCCGGCCAAGCCGATCTTGTGTTCCTCCACAAGCGACTTGCCGGTTGACTCGCCTCGCGCGCGCAAGAAAGTGTAAGCCATTGCGCCGCCGATCATCAGCCGGTCGACCACCTTCATGAGGTTTTGAATGACCTCGATTTTGTCCGAGACCTTGGCGCCGCCCAACAGCGCCACGCACGGCCGGGCCGGGTTCTTCACAGCCTTGCTTAGGTATTCAAGCTCTTTCAGCATCAGCAGCCCGGCCGCCGCCTGCTTCACGCAGGAGAGCATTCCGACCGTCGAGGCATGGGCGCGGTGGGCCGAGCCGAAGGCATCGTTCACATATATGTCGCAAAGCCGCGCAAGCTGTTGGGAAAACTCCGGGTCGTTGTTTTCTTCCTCTGCATGAAACCGCAGATTTTCGAGCAGCAAAACCTCTCCCGGCGCGGGAAGCATGGCCTCGACCTCCGGGCCCACGCAGTCCGGCGCCATCGCCACCGGTTTCCCGAGAAGTTGCGAAAGGCGATCGGCGACGGGCTTGAGGCTCATCTCGGGGTTCGGCTTGCCCTTGGGCCGCCCCAAGTGACTGGCGAGGATGAGCGCCGCGCCCCGATCCAGGGCGTATTGAATGCTCGGCAGCGAAGCGCGAATCCGCTTGTCGCTGGCGATCTCTCGCCCCCCTGGAGTTAGGGGCACATTGAAATCCACGCGCATGAAGACGCGCTTGCCTTGTAAGTCCAAGTCCTGAATCGACAAATAGCTCATGGTTGTGACGCCTCCCAACGCTGCGATGAATTCCGCAGCTTTCACCCTCCACGCGCCCCTAACTGCATCGTCGACGAGGATCGGCCAGTAGGCTAAAGAAGAACGATCGGCGCGGATCAATCGCTACTGGCCCGGTTCGAGCTGCCGGGTGAAGCAAGTATTATTATTGCTGGTTTGGGGATGAGATGGGCTAGGCCTGCTGCGCCGCCGGCTCCATATTGAAGCTGTAGCCGAAGCCGCGCACGCTGCGGATAAAAGATGGCCCACCTTCGGTTTCGATCTTCTGGCGGAGGCGGAGGATGTAAACGTCCACGGTCCGGTCGGTTACGGCGCGGTCATGGCCCCAGACAGCATCGAGCAACTGCTCCCGGCTAAAGACCACGCCTGGCCGGCTCATCAGGAATTCCAGCAGGCGGAATTCGGTGGCAGTTAGGGAAAGATCGCCTCCGGACAGCCGAACTTGGCATCGTGAGCGGTCTAGTTCCAAGTTGCCTGCTTTAAGCAGCTTGGCCGCCGTTTGCTGTCCGCGGAAGTGGATCTTGATGCGCGCGATCAACTCCCGCACGAAGAAGGGCTTGACGATGTAGTCATTGGCGCCGAGTTCCAGTCCCACAATGCGGTCTGTTTCGGAGGCCCGGGCGGTGAGGAAAATCACCGGGGTGCTTGCCAGTTCCGTATTGCCACGGATGCCTTTACAAATGTCCAAGCCGTCGGAATCCGGAAGCATGATATCGAGAATGATCAGGTCGGGGCGTTCGCGCCGGCAGAGCTCCAGGGCGCCTTTGCCTGTCTTGGAACCCACCACTGTGAAACTTTCCTTTTCCAAATTGTATTGGAGCAAGGAATAGAGGTCAGAATCGTCTTCGATGACTGCGATCTTCTTCATCTAAGGACAGAGTAACCGACTGATTGTTTCAAATGAATTACGATTCGGTTAAAACATCTCGCTATCGGGCGAGTTGGGGCCAAGCAGCCGGCCGAGAGTCAGCGACCGGTCAGTGACCTTGTTTTGACCTCGACCTACCACGCTCTGCTTCGATCTGTGCTACGCTCTCATGTGGCGGGGTTCGCCGCCGGCGATGCTCCGTACATAAAAGCGATCTTGCGCGCCAGGAGCGGCGGCATCGGCTGAAGTAGAGCGCTGCCATTCCGCCGTGCGCGTTCAAAAGGAGAAAATGGCGATGAAGCTGAAGTTGCTCGGTGTGATGGCGGTTGGGCTTGTAGCGGCTGCACTGCCTGTCTTGGCGCATCACTCGTTCGCGGCGGAATACGACGCGGCCAAACCGGTAACCCTGAAGGGCACCGTCACGAAGGTTGAGTGGATGAATCCGCACGCCCGCTTCTATATCGACGTGAAGGATGATTCCGGAGCGGTCACGAATTGGGAATTCGAGCTCGGCAGTCCGAACGGCTTGATGCGGGCCGGCTGGACGCGGAATTCGCTGAAACAGGGCGACATGGTGACCGTGAGCGGTTCGCTGGCCAAAGACGGCTCGCACCTGGCCAACGCGCGCACGGTAACGCTCGCCGACGGCAAGCGGGTGTTTGCAGCGTCGTCAGAGAACGAAAATAAACAGTAGCTTTCTCCTCACAGCTGAAGCGCTCTTCCCGTGGGACAGGATGCGGCTTGGGCGGACCTGTCTCCGGGATTGCGCTGGCGGTTCTGTTATCCCACGAGAATGTCCCTCTCACCGCTGTTGGCTTTTCTTAGATACGACCCCTCCACCAATCCTCTGAACAACAACGAGTGGTCGTTTCCGCTGCTGGAAATCCTTCATATTCTCGGTTTCGCCTTGTCCATCGGCACGATTGTGGTGGTGGATCTGCGTCTGCTCGGATGGGGGATGAAGCGTTCCACGCCCTCGCAGCTATTGAAGGATACGGCGCCTTGGACTTTGGCGGGACTGGTTGTGATGCTGACCACCGGACCAGGCATTTTTTCGTCCGACCCTTACATGTACCTCAACAACCAGTCATTCCGGTTCAAGATGGGAGCGTTGCTTTTAGCAATCCTCTATAACTACACGATCCGCCGCAAAGTAGCCGCAGCGAACGCTTCGGGAACCGCAGCCGTGTTGACGGGCGCCATCTCGATGGCGCTGTGGGTTTCGGTGGTTGCGGGCGGCCTGTTCATCGCTTTCGTCTAGAACTTTCCGGAGGAATCCATGCAGATTGCTCACGCCATCCAAAGTACGGAGTTAGGAACAGCGATTCGGGAGTCGGCGTTGGTGTTTCCCGTAATCTTGACGACCCATCTGGCGTGTATCGCGGTGTTTGGCGGAATGATCTTGGTTACGAATTTGCGCCTGCTGGGCTTGGCGTTCAAGGATCGCGCCGTGGCCGACATGGTAGATGGTCTGCGCAATTGGAAGCGGCTTGGGTTTTGCATCATGGTCACGATGGGGGCATTGCTGGCCGGCTCGGAGGCAGAGAAGTACTCGATCAATCCGTTCTTTTGGTGCAAAATGGTCACGCTTGCGCTGATTGGCATCCACGGCCTCGCGTTCCGTCGAAGCGTTTACAGCAAAGCTTCGGAATTCGATCGTACCGGCGTCATTCCTGTCAGGGCCAAGCTTGCGGCCGCGCTTTCCCTGTTGCTTTGGATGGGGATGGTTACTTTCGGACGTTTGATTGGGTATTACGAGCCGGCGCAAAAGACTCAGTCTGTGATTCAGACGACAGCGGCAAACCACAAGAGTTGAATGTGCGCCCAGACTGCCGGACTTGCCGCAGTGTTGTAAGAAGGGCGAGCAGTCCCACGCCCACCAGCGGGAAAGTCACGGGCTCAGGCGTTGGCAAGGGGGGCGCCAAGCCGCTTGAACCGATCTTAAGCACAATGTCCTGATAGTCTCCCCAACCTTCCACTGCATCGTAGCTCAGGTTGTCCTCGACTCCGATGAAATAAGTCGTGGGGTTCGAGGCGAGCGTAAACAGCGCAAACTGCTGATGCGCGCCTGCCGGATTGAGGCTGGAATTTGTGAAGTAAGTGTCCGTAGCGGTGCAGACCCAGGTAGCGCCAATCAGAACCGTAGACTGGCAGACGGTGACATAAAATCCGTAATTGGCGTAGGCTGGCAGAATGCTTTGAGTCGTTCCAAGGGCCGCGGGGAGGGATCCGGAGCCGTAAATGTTCACTTCGCTGGCCGTGGCTCCGGCCAGGGTGTTCTGGCTGGCGTCATAGTAACCGAATGTGGTGGGATCGTTGCCGGAATAGGGATTGTTGTTAGCGAAGTCTTTAGCGCCGTAGGCGCCAAGAAGCGAGATCTGGATCGAAAGAGAACTAGAGAGAAAGCCGAAGTTCGAGGGTGCGTTCGGGGAGTTTGAAGATTGGGCGTAGTACTGGCCTTGCGAGCCGAGGTAATCCGTCCCGCAGGCGGAATTCGGGGTCGACGGAGGCCCGTAATACGTGCATAGGGCCGGAAAGTTGCCGGAGTCGGTCAGGAAATAGCCGATGTTCATACCGGAACAAGCCGAATTGGTTCCGCAACTCGCTGGGCCATCCCTGGAGGCATTGTCCCAAAAGGCTGTGCCGCTGCCGAGCATGGGGAAAGAAACAAACGAACCGGTTCCGTAAACGGTATCGGCTAGCGCGACGCGATGCGAAACAAACAACGATAACAACAATCCAGTCAGCCTGGAAAATCGCGCCATACCTTCCTCCGAAACCACCCCTCACGAGCGGCGCGTTATGAGTGGCCGTTTGGTTTGGATTAAAGTTATAGTATCACGGAGGCGACCCTGTTTTACACCCCCTTTTGGCCGAGCTTGCCGCCAGGCTGAGTACTGGACCGCCGGATCGACATTCGATGCAAACCCTTGTATTCACAATCTTTGCCAAAAACTACCTGCCGCATGCCCGCGCCTTGATGGATTCGGTGATGCAGCGCCATCCCGACCTGGGCCGCGCCGCGATTCTAGTGGACCGCCCCGATGGGTACTTCGACCCTTTGGCCGAGCGATTCGAGATTGTTCCATCCGAGGACCTGCCCATTGAAGAATCGCGGCGGTTTCACTTCAAGTACTCGTTGCTGGAACTGAGTACAGCAGTGAAACCGTATGCCACGCAGTATCTGTTGGACCGTTACGGCCCTGAAAATATCGTCTACTTCGATCCCGACATTCTTCTCTACTCCTCGCTTGATTCCATCCTCGGGCGATTAAAAACTCATTCCTTTCTTCTCACTCCTCACATCACGAGTCCGCTAGGAGACGATCGCCGGCCCACCGAACTGGACATTCTGCGCTCCGGCGCGTTCAATCTAGGCTTTATGGCTCTGCGCGATTGCGCCGAGAGCCGTGGCCTGCTTTCGTGGTGGAAATGCCGTCTCCAAGACCACTGTCGAGTGGACCTTGCGAACGGTCTTTTCGTGGATCAGAAATGGCTGGATCTCGCGCCCGGCCTGTTTCCCGGCATGGGGATTGTTCGCGACCCGGGTTGCAACGTAGCGTATTGGAATTTGAGCCATCGCAGAGTTGAATGCCTCACTCCTCAGAGAACTGCGCCGCAACGCAAGGCCGCCGAAAATGTTGTGGTTCCGGACGAGGAGCGCACCTGCGCGCGCGGCGGCGGGAAGTGGCTGGTGAACGGCGAGCCGTTGGTGTTTTTCCATTTCAGCGGTTTCGATGCGGAGAGGCCGGAAGCCATATCGCGCCATCAGAACCGGTTTGAGCTCGCATCTCTGGAACCTGCGGCGCGCTTCCTTTACCAGGAATACGCCGCTGCCCTCCTCCAGCGCGGATATGCGGAGTGCAAGGACTGGCCTTATGCATACGGCGTCTTCGCGGACGGATCGCCGATTCCGGATGTTGTGCGGCAGCGCTACGAAGCCATCGAGCCCACGGCGGACCCTTTTTCGGAAAAAGGCCAGTTGGACTTTATTCACTCGATGGCGTGCTGTCGCGCCGATGGAGGTCTGGGCCGGCTGGCCGCCGGCATTTACCGCTCGCGTTCCGATGTGCGGAACGCATTTCCGAATCCGGAGGGTGAGGATCGCGAGCGATTTCTGCGCTGGCTGCTGACGTATGGGGCGGCCGAATACGGCCTTGGCGAGGCGTTTCTCCGACCGTTTCGCGAAGACTGGGAAGAGGCGGTCTTAGGAATTTCAAACCCGCTTGCCAGGCTCAAGCGCCGGAGCATGCTGGCGCTGGCGAAGCGCCGGGTCAAAGGCGCGGCCTCGCGGCGCCCGCAAAAGATTCGAACCCGTGCGGCGTTCGGAATCAACTTCGTGGGATACGTGCGATCGGAGATGGGCGTTGGAGAATCGGTGCGGTGCGCTGTGCGCGCGGCCAAGGCGGCCGGGACGCCCGTCCGCGTAAAAAGCGTGGATTGGACCGACGGGCCTTTCCGCCTTCAGGATAGGAGCGTGGCCGAAGACCGCGAGTTTCCCTATGCATTCAACATTTTTCATGTGAACGCGGATCAGTCGCCCGAGGTGCTCGCCCAATTGGGGGAAAAATTCACGCGTGGAAAATTCAACATCGGCTATTGGGCTTGGGAGCTGGAGGAATTTCCGACGCAATGGGAAGCCTCCTTCCGCTATTTTCAGGAGATATGGACGCCTAGTTTCTTTTGCGCCGAGGCGATCGCTCGCGTTTCGCCGGCGCCGGTGCTGCGCGTGCCGCATGCCATCCATCCAGGCGCTGTCGCGGCGCTGGACCGGGCGGCTTTTGGACTACCGCAAAACGCCTTCGTGTTCCTTTGCGTCTTCGACCTCATGAGCGGGTTTGAGCGGAAGAATCCTCTGGGCGCGATCGCGGCTTTGCGCGCCGCCTTTCAGGGCTCTGACCGTTATCATCTGGCGTTGAAAATTAATCATGCCGAGCGTCACAGCGATCGCCTGGAGCAGATCCGTAACGCCGCCCAAGGCTTGCCGGTCACGATTCTGGCGCGCACGATGGACCGCGCCGATGTGGCCGGCTTGATGAATTGCTGCGACTGTTTGATATCGCTGCATCGGTCCGAGGGATTCGGGCTGACGCTGGCCGAAGCGATGTTTTTCGGCAAACCCGTGATCGCAACCGCCTACTCGGGCAATCTGGATTTCACCCGGGAAGATAATTCCTTCCTGGTGCGCTTCCAAATGACCACCGTCCCGCCTGGTTGCGAGCCTTATCGGCAAGGCGCCCGGTGGGCCGATCCCGACGTGTCCCATGCAGCTGAGCAAATGAGGTTGGTGGCGCAATCTGCCGCGGCGCGCGTAGAGCGGGCGCGCCGCGGTCAGCAGTTCGTCAGAAGCGAGCTGGCGGCGCCGGCCGTGGGCGAGATCATGAAGCGCCGGCTGGAGCTTTTGCGAGCCCGCCTAAAATGAAAAGAAAGTGCCCGAGATGCCTCCTTACTTCTGGCGCGCGGCTTACGTAGCCGAGTTCCTGCTGGCGCTGCTGGCAATTCTGAGGTTTTGGGGCGAAGTAGGGGGCGAGAATCACCTGGACCTTATGCCCTGGTACGCTAAGTTCGTGTTAAGCGCCGGGCTCGCCCTGGCTATCGTTACGGCAACGATGTCCGCCGCGTCCGAGCAGAATGCCTGGAACGCCAAGACGCTGCGAAGTGTGATCGCCGCGCTATTGCTGGCGGGGGCTATGGCCGCAATTACGTATTACTATCACGTGCACGAGAACGACGGAGAAGAAGCCGGCGGCGACGATGGCGTGGCGCGAGTCATTGGCGCGCATCCAGGCTGGTCATGAGCGACGCCGAATCGTTCGCCGACCACCCGCAGAAGGGGCCGGGAGCGGATCGTTTGCCGGATGGGCCTAACCCCACCGCGTTGCCGGACATCCATTATTCCGACGCCGCACTTGAAAGAATCCGGGAGCAAGTATGGGATGGGTTCCGGCGGTTTTCGCGGGGAGGGCTGGAAGTAGGCGGCATTCTGTACGGGTCCCGGCAAGAGCGGATTCTGACGATTCAGGATGTTCAGCCGATTGCGTGCGAGCACGCCTTCGGACCGGGCTTTGTTCTTTCGCAGAGCGACCGTTCGGCTCTTCAGGAGCAACTGCGGCGCAATTCGCAGGATCCCCGTTTTCAAGACATGGTTTGTTTGGGATGGTTTCTGTCGCATACCCGCAGCGGCCTCAAGCTTTCGCCCGGGGAACTGGAAGTCTATTCCGAGTTCTTTCCTGAACGATGGCAGATGACGTTATTGGTCCAACCCGAGACAGATGGAGAGACGCGCGCTGCTTTTTTCGTTCGTGAAGCAGACGGCTCGGCGCCGGCCAGCGGCAGCGGCCGCGAGTTCCGTTTTCCGGCGCGCCTTGCCGCTAGTCCCCGGAGAAGGGAGGGATGGAGGCAGGACAAAAGCACAGAGCCAAGAATAGAGCCGCCTCTAGCCCCCGCGCCGCAACCGGACCCTTCTCCGACGTCCTTAACACAGCTGTCGCCCCCCCAGCCTCCGCCCGTTCAATTTTCTCCGGCTTTGTCCTCGGCCACTCAAGATTCCACTACCCAAGCTTCCGCCAAATCAAGGTCGTATTCCGTTGCGGATGCGACAACAGTGGCGCGGACGCGCCGGGTTCGGTGGAGTTGGCTTGTGGCATCGGGGGTCTTAATCGTGGGACTGGCTGTGCTGACAATGCGATGGATTCGGGCGGATCGCGCTCCTCAGCCGATTTCTCTGGCGCTAATTGAGCGCGACGGCCAACTGCAAATTGAATGGGATCGAGGGGCTCGTCCAGTCGCCACGGCGGTTCGCGGATCGCTTGAGATCTTGGACGGACAGGGAACTCGACGGATCGCTCTTGCACCGCAGGATCTCGCGGCCGGCGTGCTGACATATGAGCGCAAATCAGGGGATGTGGAAGTTCGGATGAGGGTTGAAGAAGCCGGAGGAGGGGCGGTGGAAGAGGCCTCGCGGTTCTTAGGGAATCCTCCGGGACAAAACGCCGAGGCCGCCGAGATCGACGCGCTCACGCAGCAGAGGGACGGTCTGGAGGTTGAACTTAAGCGGCTTCGAGGCGAAAATGCCGCGCAAGCAGAACGCATCAAGCAACTGGAAGCGATGCTGCGAAGCCTGGAGGAGCGCCTCGGGGTGAAATGACTCGGAAGCGTTGCTACACTAGGGGAGTTCGCCGGTACGCACTAGAGATCCCCGGTCGTCTAATGGTAGGACAGCGGCCTTTGGAGCCGTGAATCGTGGTTCGAATCCATGCCGGGGAGCCAATCTTTTGTTTCAATAGCTTAGCGACGAGGAGAGGCTTTTTTGTACAGATTTTGTACGCACGCAAAATCCTGATATCCATAACTTGCTGAAAATAAGACGAGAAATCGGTGCGCATGGATTCGATACATGTGAATCCATGCCTGCCTCACCTGGTTTTGGCTCAGTTCAATTCGTTGCTATCACTGCTGCCCATTCCTACAATCTTAGAATATCGATCAAAGCCGAAAGCGCCGCTGGCTGCTGGCGTCGACTGGGATAATAAAGGAAGAAGCCGGGGAATGGCTGGCACCAATCATCCAGTACGCGGATGAGTTCGCCGCTTTCAAGTTGTGGCATCACGCGTTCGTCTGACACGAAGGCAAGGCCGACACCATCGATAGCCGCGCGGATCAGGGTCTCCACGTCATCAACGATAAGAGGTCCGTTCACCGCAACGGACAGGGACTTCTTCCCCTTCTCGAACTCCCAGCGATACAGGCCGGAACTTCCGTGCCGAAAGTTAATGCAGCGGTGCTTGAGAAGATCATGCGGCGTTTTCGGCTTCGGGTGTGCTTTGAAGTATTCGGGCGCGCCGACGATGGCGGCCCGGTGGTCCTTTGACACACGAACCGCGATCATGTCCTTCTGGATGTATTCGCCGAAGTGGATACCGGCGTCGAAGCCTCCCGCGACGATATCCATGCGACTGTCGTCAGCGGTGATATCGAGAACGACGTCGGGATAGTCGCGCGTAAACTTCGCCAGTTTTGGCCCAAGCACGGTGGTCCCGGCAAGCCGTGGTAGCAAGAGTCGCACCCGACCTGCCGGTTTGTCGCGAAGCCCGGAGAGTTGGCCAATAGCATCCTGAACATCGGTGAAAGCCGGACGCAAACGTGCAAGGAGCTGCTCCCCCGCTTCGGTGGGCGCGACGCTGCGCGTGGTGCGCGACAGCAAGCGCACGCCGATGTCCTCTTCAAGGCCGCGGATGGAATGGCTCATCGCCGAAGGCGAGACACCATACCGTTTCGCGGCGCGGGTGAAGCTGCGTTCCTCCGCGACGGCGAGAAATGCCGCTAACGTACTGAAATCATTTCGTTCCATTGATGAATGTAACTCACAAGCCTTTGTCTTTAATACATACTACTCAAAAACCCTCTCTGGGCATATCTTGGAATTAGGGACAGCGGGAAGCATTGGAATGGCGGCAAGAAAGAGAGTTCACCTATGGAAATGATGCGTAACGGATCAAGACCCTCTCAAAAAGGACCTGAACAGTATTTCACCGGGGTCGTGCGGATCGACCCGATTGTCCAGGCACCGGACCCGTCCCGCGTGACCGCCGGCCTCGTTACCTTCGAGCCAGGCGCGCGCTCGGCCTGGCACACACATCCATTGGGTCAAACCTTAATCATCACCCAGGGCGTCGGCTGGACCCAATGCGAGGGCGAACCGATCGTCGAATTCCGCGCCGGTGACGTCATCTGGTGCCCGCCGAACCACCGGCACTGGCACGGTGCGACGCCCACCACTGCCATGTCGCATATCGCCATTACAGAGCAGCTCAACGGCAAGAACGTGGAATGGATGGAGAAGGTCACCGACGAGCAATACCTCGCCGGGCCGCACACAGAAGCGAAGAGCTAAGAACTATGCCTGACACCGGACGCAAAGCATCAACATGCCCCATACGTTTCAGCCGTAGGGTGGCTTCTATAGTGCGGGTGTAAGGAACAAGTCACAAAGGAATCATTATGCAAAAACGCACGTTAGGAAAAGACTTGGAAGTTTCCGCCATCGGCCTTGGCTGCATGGGAATGAGCTGGTCCTATGGACCGCCCAAAGACAAACAGGAGATGATCGCACTCATTCATGCGGCCGTCGATCGCGGCATTACCTTCTTCGACACGGCGGAAGTATATGGGCCGCTCGCGAACGAGGAACTTGTGGGAGAAGCGCTGGCTCCCTTCCGCGGCAAGGTCGTCATCGCGACGAAATTCGGATGGGCGCCGGCTCCGGGCGATAGCAACAGATGGAGCACGCTGAACAGCCGGCCCGAACATATCAAGCAGGTTGCTGAAGGCTCGCTGAAACGGCTCCGCGTAGAAACGCTTGACCTGTATTACCAGCACAGGGTTGATCCGGCTGTCCCGATTGAAGAGGTCGCGGGTGCCGTCAAGGACCTGATCCGGGAAGGCAAGGTGAGGCATTTCGGACTGTCGGAGGCGGGAGCAAATTCGATCCGCCGCGCCCACGCAGTCCAGCCGGTCACGGCCCTGCAAAGCGAGTACTCGCTGTTCTGGCGTCAGCCAGAGCAGGAGATCGTTCCCCTTCTGGAGGAGCTCGGCATTGGTTTCGTTCCGTTCAGTCCGCTTGGAAAAGGTTTCCTGACGGGCAAGATCACGAGCGACACGAAGTTCGACGGCACGGATTTTCGCAGCACGATACCCCGGTTTCAGGACGAAAACCGGAAAGCAAATCAAGCGCTCGTCGAGGTGGCCAAGAGTTTCGCGGCGAAAAAGAAGGCAACGCCAGCCCAGATCGCGCTTGCCTGGCTGCTCGCGAAAAAACCCTGGATCGCTCCCATTCCGGGCACGACGAAGCTCAATCGTCTTGACGAAAACCTTGGCGCTCTGAATGTCCAGTTGACATCGGAAGACCTCGCAGCCATCGAGAGCGCCTCTTCACAGGTCAAGATTCAGGGCGCGCGTTATCCGGAAGCCCACGAAAAGCTGGTCGGCCGATAGGCGTTGCCGGGAGAAAACGATGAAAAAGATCCACATTGGAATTTTGCTGCTCTTTCTGGCCGTCTGGGGTATTTCCCAAACTCGCTCCGCAGCTGCGTCACACGGTTCAGCCGCCGACCGGGGGAAGTTGGTCGGCGCGTGGCATCTGGCCTCGATCATGGGACCCGATGGGAAACCGGTGACGAACGGTGTGCCTGTCGGGATGCTGATTTACACGTCGGACGGCCACATGTCGGTCCAGCTCATGTATCCCGCCTCCGAAAAATCACTCTCGAACGAGTATGTGGAAAACGGGTACGAGGCTTCCTTCGGAAGCTACGATGTCAACGCCGCAACTCACACGGTGACCCATCATGTCCAGGGCTCGAACACCGGAGACCGGCTTGTCGGCAAAGATTTGCCCCGCGTATATCAGGTGAACGGACATGGACAACTGGTGATCAAGTCTGCGCGGCCGGACGAGCGCTGGTCGGTCACCTGGGAGCATTACTGATCGCAACCAATAGAGATAAGGAAAACAAAATGTCTTCACCTGTACCTCGGTCCGCACTGACGCCGGAAGATGTCCGTAAGGTGTCTCCCGCACTTGCACACTACACGCACGACAGCATCGAAGGGGGGCTGTGGAAGCGGCCGGACCTCTCTGCGAGAGATCGCAGCATCGTCACGGCCTCGGCCCTGATTGCGCGCAATCAGACCATCGGGATGCTCCATTACTTCAACATCGCGCTCGACAATGGCGTCACGCCGGCAGAGCTCTCCGAGCTCATAACCCATCTCGCCTTTTACTCGGGCTGGTCGAATGCCTTCGCGGCTGTGGCGATCGCCAAGGATATTTTCGAGCAGCGCGGCATCGGACAGGATCAGCTTCCGCCCGTCTCTCCGAAGCTTCTGCCGCTCGATGAAGCCGCCGAGGCTGACCGCGCCTCGCGGGTTCAGCAGGAGATCGGACAGGTGGCTCCAGGCGTCGTGCAGTACACGACGGACCTGCTCTTTCGTGATCTGTGGCTGCGTCCTGCTCTCGCGCCCCGCGATCGGAGCCTTGTCACGGTGAGCGCGCTTGTCGCTTCCGGCCAGGCCGCACAGGTCACCTATCATCTCAATCGCGCGATGGACAACGGATTAACCAGAGCGCAGGCCTCCGAAGTGCTGGCGCATCTCGCGTTCTATGCGGGCTGGCCAAATGTGTTTACGGCGTTGCCAGTCGTCAAAGCCGTCTTTGAAAAACGGCCGAACTGACCGACAAGGAGAAAGAAGTCATGCCCCATGTAATCGTCAAGCTCTGGCCAGGAAAATCAGAGCAACAAAAGGAACGGCTCGCGGAGAAGATCACCAAAGACGTGATGGATGTTTTCGATTACGGAGAAGAGTCGGTTTCGGTTGGTTTTGAGGAAATCAGCTCGAAGAACTGGAAGGACAAAGTCTACAAACCCGACATCAAGGACAAGTGGGACAGGCTGTACAAAAAGCCCGGATACGAGATGTGAAGTTTCAAGAGAACTAGTGAAAGGCAGGATAGGAACATGAAGGGCACAGTTCTATACGGGCCGCGCGACATCCGGTTCGAACACCGTGACGACCCGAAGATAACCGAACCGACGGACGCGATCCTCCGCCTCTCGGCGACGTGCGTTTGCGGCTCGGACCTATGGCCCTATCGGGGCATCCAGAAAATTGACGGCCCGACGCCGATGGGGCACGAGTACTGCGGAATCGTCGAAGAAGTCGGCAGTGCGGTCAAATCTATCAAGCCCGGACAATTTGTGGTCGGCTCGTTCGCAACGTCTGACAATAGCTGTCCGCATTGCCAGTACGGATATCAGTCTTCATGCGTCCACCGCGAATTCATGCTGAGGGCGCAGGCTCCGTTTCTCCGGGTGCCGCAAGCTGACGGAACGCTCGTGCCTACGCCAGGCGGTGTGCCGGATGCGAATTTTGTGCCGAGTCTCCTCGCATGCTCGGATGTCCTCGGCACCGGCTGGTTCGCTGCAGACGCAGCGAACGTCGAACCCGGCGTGACTGCGGTCGTCGTCGGCGACGGCGCGGTCGGCCTGCTCGGCATCCTTTCCGCGAAACAAATGGGCGCGGGAAGAATTATCGCCATGAGCCGTCACGAATCCCGGCAGAAGCTCGCCCGCGAGTTTGGCGCGACAGATATTGTCGCGGAACGCGGTGACGAGGCGATTGCCCGCATCAAGGACATGACCAAAGGGATCGGCGCCGACTCCGTACTCGAATGCGTCGGCACGCAGGAATCGATGACGCAAGCGATCGGTGCGACGCGTCCCGGCGGCTACGTCGGCTATGTTGGTGTGCCGCACGGCGTTGTATTCAAGGGGGAGGATCTGTTCTACCGCCACATCCATCTGCACGGCGGTCCGGCACCGGTTCGGCGCTATCTGCCCAAGCTGATCGACCTCGTCCTGAAAGGAACGATCAATCCCGCCAAGGTTTTCGACTTGGTGCTGCCGCTGGATCAGGTTGCCGAGGGCTATCGCGCGATGGATGAGCGCCGCGCGATCAAAACTCTCCTGAGGACGTAACCCGATGAGCCTCACATGGTCGAAAGATGACCTGCGAAGAATTGCGGAAACGGATGACCTTCACATATCCCCTTTCCGCGAGGACGGGAAAACCTACGGCACGCCGACATGGATATGGTCCGTGGTGGTCGATGGCGCACTTTACGTGCGGTCATATAACGGGCAGGCAGGACGTTGGTATCAGGCCGCAATGAAACAGAAGTCGGGTCGTATCACTGCGGCCGGCATGACAAAGGAAGTGAGTTTCGAACCAGTCAGCGGTTCCATCAACGATCGCATAGACGAGGTATATCGTTCGAAGTATGCCTCAAGCCCTTACCTGAAACCGATGATCAGCGCAGATGCGCGAAATGCGACCGTCAGGGTCATGCCCCGCGATGGCAATCGGTAGATACGAGATAATCCGGTGGTGAAAAACGAACGTAGTCGAAAAAGTCTTTGTACGCTTTTTGTACCAGATGCCTGCTTTTGAGGCGTTTGACGACTTCAGCGACTTTGTAGAATCAATAAGTTGCGAGACTTCAAAATCTTGTCAAGTTCGTGGTTCGAATCCATGCCGGGGAGCCACTTCTCAAAATTGGCAGTTTTCGCTGCACTGCCCCCAACCGCATCGCCTGCCGCCTCTCGCGCAAGTGCCAACATGTCAAACGGTTGGCGGTATTCCGCGGTCAACACGCCGTCCTTCCAAACGCAGTTCGATAGCAAGAAATTCAGGAGGCGCCGTTTTTCCGCCGGTTCCTGCCTCTCGAACAGGGCATGGGCGCGGCCGGCCAGGCGCAGGAGTTGGACACCTTCCTCAATATAGACGCGGTTGGCGGACTGGTGCGTCTCGATGTCGCGCAGGATGCGGTCCTGCTCCGCGCGCCACTCGGCTGACTTGCGGTCGAAAAAGGCGTTGTCGATCCGGCCGTCCAGCTTGTCCACGTACATCGCGTCGATGCGGTCCTGGAGGCGGCGGTATTCGGCCTGGAGCCGTCCGATGGCCTCGTCGTGGAAAGCCTTCTCGTCGTGGTGGCTTTCGCGCAGTGCGGTGACGATCCATTCCAGACGTCCTTCGGGAACGTCAGTCTCCGGAGCAGCTCCGAGAACCGCTTTTCGAGCACCTCTTCGCGCGTGTACGGTTCCGGGCAACGGCCCTTGTACCGCGAGCAGTGGTAGTAGACGTACTGCTGTTTCTTCAACTCGCCGACCATCGCGCATCCGCAGTGGCCGCACCGGATGAGGTTGCTGAAGGCGAACTCGTGCCGGGCCTTGCGCGGCTTCTGGCGGCTGCGCCCGTCGAGACGGTCCTGGACTTCCTGCCACAGCTCGCGCGTGACGATCGCCTCGTACTTGCCGGCGTGGGTCTTGCCGTCGAAGTCGAAATCGCCCGAGTAGATGCGGTTGCGCAGGATCTTATGGACGGTGGAGGTCGGAACGGGGAGTTTGCTCTTCGGGTATTGCAGGCCGTCCTGCCGCGCCAGTTTGGCGAGCACCTTCAACGAGTGGTGGCCGGTCGCATACCGTTCAAACATGCGCCGGATGATCGGCGCCAGTTCGGGGTTCGGCGCGATGGTCCGCTTGCCGTCCGCGCCCATGACGTTCAGATAGCCGAGCGGCGCGTAGGAGGGCCAGATGCCCTGGCGCGCCTTTTCGAACATCCCCTTCTTGGTCTCCTCGGACAAGTTGTCGATGTAGTTCTTGGCCATCAGGACCTTGATGCCGTGCATGAACTTTTCCGACGACCGCGAGTCCTGGGAGATGACGATGTTCTCCTTGACGAGGTGGATTTCGAGGTCCAGTTCGTCGAGCGTGACCCAGTCCTTGAGATTGCGGTAGAGACGGTCAGTCTTCTCGACCAGCAGAATGCGGCACGTCTTGTCTTTGCGCAGGAACGCCAGCATCTCGCCGAAGCCCGTGCGGCCGGCCTGCTTGGCTGTCTCGACGTCGACGAACTCCTTCAGGACCGTCAGGCCGCGGCTGGCGGCGTAGCCGCGCAGGAGTTGGAGTTGTGCGGGAATGGAGAAGCCTTCGCGTTCCTGGTCCTTCGAGGAGACGCGGGCGTAGAGGACGGCGCTCACACTCGTCCGGCGTTGAGCGCCGCTCTGATCCTTATGAACGACATTGCACCTGCTGGCCATGGCCCCATTGTACAGTGTTTAGTACACGGAGCCAAAATGCTGGCGCTCGACGAGGAAACATTTCCACAACGCTGCGATAGAGTAGGGGCGTGGTGTCGTGGCGACCTCGTCGCGATCGCTACTCCATCGGCCCGGACCGCCCCCGGGACTGCGGTCTTGACAAAAGGTCTACAGCCTCTTCCCGGATTCACCGATATGGTGTAATGTGGTGAAGAATAAGAGTGGCCAGGTCCTGACATGAAGACGAAAGAGGGAGCGCGACGGAAAGAGAAGGTTCAGAGCAGCGCCGCCGTGCGCGCCTCGATCAGCTTCCCGCCCGACGTTTACAAGGTGCTCGAGGGCATCGCCAAGGAGAAGAAAGTCTCCTTGGCCTGGGTTGTGCGGGAGGCGGCGGAACAATATCTCGCCCAGAAGTGGCCACTATTCAAGGGTCAGGAGTAGAGCGAATGCCGACGTTCTACGAGTTCTTCGCGGGCGGCGGCTTGGCGAGAGCCGGGCTTGGCGATAGATGGGAGTGCTTGTTCGCCAACGACATTGACACGAAGAAGGGGGCGAGCTACGAGGCGAACTGGGGCCGCGAACGCCTCAAGGTCGAGGACGTGGGCAAACTCACCACGGCGGACCTTCCGGGGCGTGCTGACTTGGCTTGGGCGTCATTTCCCTGCCAGGATCTGTCCCTCGCCGGTGATTACGCCGGGCTGAAAAGCGAGCGATCCGGGACATTCTGGCCCTTCTGGCGGCTCATGGAGGCGCTGGCAGAAGAGGGCCGGGCGCCGGCGATGGTCGTCCTCGAGAACGTTTGCGGCGCGCTCACCTCTCATGGGGGAAAGGACTTCGCGGCCATCGGGGACGCGCTCGCGTACGGGGGCTACCGTTTCGGCGCGATGGTGATAGACGCGGTGCGATTTGTGCCGCAATCCCGGCCCCGATTGTTCATCGTGGCGATGCGCAAGGAGAGGGGGCTTCCAGAGAATCTAGTGTTGCCCGAGGCCGGACCGCTTTGGCATCCCGAGAATCTGGTGAGAGCCTTCGAGAAGCTGTCCGAGCGATCTAAGGACGCATGGGTGTGGTGGAGTTTGCCGGCGCCGCCTGCGCGCAAGTTGAGATTCGCGGACGTGATCGAGGACGAACCGCAAGGAGTGTCCTGGCACACGAGGGAGGAGACCGAACGCCTCATCAGTTTGATGAGCCCGATCAACCGCAAGAAACTTGAGCAGGCCACGAGAATGGGGAAGCGGATGGTCGGCGGAATCTACAAACGCACTCGCCAGGATGAAAACGGAGGCCGGGTGCAGCGAGCAGAGATCCGCTTCGACGACGTGGCGGGGTGCCTGCGAACGCCTGTCGGCGGGTCTAGCCGGCAAATCATCATGATCGTCGAAGGAAAGAAGGTTCGGACCCGGTTGCTGGCGCCGCGCGAAGCAGCCCGGCTCATGGGACTGCCCGACGCTTACAAACTGCCGGCGAACTACAACGACGCCTACCACCTCGCCGGCGACGGCGTCGTCGTCCCAGTAGTCCGGTTCCTTGCGGCGCATTTGCTTGAGCCGCTACTTGCCGGAGGAACAGAGAGCGCCCAGAAGGAAGCGGCCTGAGATGGCAGGCGCGCATCAGCAAGAGTTGGCTATTTGCTGCCGAAAAACGCTTTCGGGGAAAAGGACCGCTCTGCGTCGCTTTGGTGGTGACACAACATGCAAAAGCGATGGGACTCCCATTGGACCCGGATAAGCTTCTCACGGAAGGCGGCGGCCAGGTTCTTGGCCTTGGCAAAGGCGCTGTTCAGGCCGTCCTGAAGCGGCATGGCATCACGCGGGTCCTGGCTGACGAAGGCGGCCGCACGTCACGCGGCAGTTTGAAAAACATGCGTGAGTACGTCGCGTTTTTGAACAAGCTACACAGAAGAGGCGAGGTCGATCTGAAGGCCGTGGAGGCGTTCTGGATTGAGCGGGTCCACGAATTCTTCGCAGGCAAGCCGTTCAAGATCAAATTGGACGCAGCGCGGAGCTTGCGCATGGTCGTGCGCGACGTGGTCGCCCAGGCGGTGGACCGCCAGAAGATTGCCCCCGGCATGTACTATGCGGACGCAGTGCTTCAGCATCTGGTCGGCGCGAAGCTCGATTGCGCCCTGGGAAAAGGTAGCGTCGGGCACAACAGCTTCTCGACGGCGGACGCCCCCGGCTCTCGTGCGGGCGATTTCCTGATCGGGGACGTCGCCATTCACGTCACCACATCTCCGGGCGAAGCGGTGATCGAGAAGTGCCGCGAGAACCTGAACGACGGCTATCGGCCCATGCTGGTGACCTTGCAGCGCGGCCTCACGGTGGCCGAGGGCCTCGCGGGCAACGCAGGACTCGCCGATAGGATCGACATTTTTGAAGTCGAGCAGTTCGTCGCGCTCAATCTCTACGAGTGGGGGAAGTTCGGCGCCGACGGACGCAAGACCGCCGTTGCGGACTTGGTGGAGCGATACAACGAAATCGTCGACGAATTCGAGACCGATCCCAGCTTGAGGATCGAATTGCGGCGATGAAGGAAACTCCGGAACAGCGGAGCCGCATCATGCGGGCGGTGAAGGGGGCCGACACGACGCCCGAACTGGCGGTGCGGCGCCTCGCGCACGGCATGGGTTACCGCTTCCGGCTTCATCGGAAGGACCTGCCGGGGAAGCCCGATCTGACGTTTCCGGGGCTGCGTAAGGTGATCTTCGTGCATGGCTGCTTTTGGCACGGGCATGATTGCGCACGAGGCGCCCGCGTTCCCGTTCAGAATCGCGACTACTGGATGCGGAAGGTGGCGCGGAACATGGAGCGGGACAGGAGTGTGCGGTCTGCGCTGCAAGGCTTGGGGTGGAGGAGCCTGGTGGTGTGGGAATGTGAGATCAAGGACTTGGACCGCTTGCGGCGCGAACTGCGGCGGTTCCTGGGCAGGGCGGCTTGAGCAATAACGATCAAATCATTCTGGAGAAGATCCTTGAGCAACAACGGGCGGAACGTGCGCCTGGCTTGGCGCCGAGCAAGTACTTCGAGCTGTTCGTCGCAGAACAACTGCTGAAGCACCACGATCTTTCGTACGACGAGATTGAATCCGGCCTCGTGGATGGAGGGGGCGACGGGGGCGTCGATGGTTTTTTCGTGTTCGCCAACGGGGAGTTGGTCAGAGAGGATTCTGATTTGAGCGCCCTGAAACGGGATGTGGTGATCGAAACGGTCATTTTCCAGGCGAAGACGGAGGGGGCGTTTCGCGAAAGAGCGCTCGACACGCTTGCGGCGACACTGCGCGATCTGTTCGACTTGTCGCAGCCGCTGGAGAAGTTCACAGGCGCGTACAACAAGGAGCTACTCGCTGCGGCGGACCTTTTCCGAGACGCCGTTGGGAAGCTGGCTACGAGGTTCCCAAACTACGTCTTTTCCGTCGCGTATGCAAGCAAAGGCATCGAGATTCATCCGAACGTTAAGAGAAAGGCGGACCTGATCGAAGGACAGGTGAAGAGCTTGTTCCAGGGAAGCGCTTGCGCGATGCGCTTCTTGACCGCCACGGACCTACTGGCGCTCGCGCGCGAAACCCCGCGTCTGAGCTATCAGCTCGAAGTAACGGATGCGTCGATCAACACAAAGGGCGGCGTTATCGCTCTCGTGAAGCTCCGGGAGTTTGCAAAGTTCATCCGTGACGAGAAGGGTGACCTGCGTTGCGGCCTTTTCGAGGCGAACGTCAGGGACTACCAGGGAGCGACACAGGTCAATGACGAAATCCGACGGACGCTTGCGGATAAGTGGCCCGAGGACTTCTGGTGGCTGAATAACGGCATAACGATTGTGGCCGGCAGGAAGCCGATGCAAACCGGAAAGACGCTGACCATTGAGGACCCACAAATCGTGAACGGGCTACAAATCTCAAGGGAGATTTTTCGATACTTCAAGACAGCGAACACCGACGGGGAAGACAGAGAAATCCTGGTCCGTGTGATTAGCCCGGAAACCCCGGAAAGCCGGGATCGAGTCATCAAAGCCACGAACAGCCAGAATCCCATCTCGCCCGCATCCCTGCGTGCTACAGACAAGATTCAGCGCGACATCGAGCAGTATCTGCGGTCCTTTGGGCTGTATTACGACCGCCGGAAGAACTCCTACAAGAACGAAGGGAAGCCGATCGACAAGATCATCAGCATCCCGGCCATGGCTCAGGCGCTGATGGCGGTGGTGTTGCAGAAGCCGGGGACGGCGCGGGCGCGGCCGTCGTCCCTTCTGAAGAAGGACGAAGACTACGAAAAAGTCTTCAGCGCCGATTTCCCAATAGAGGTTTTCCGCGCGGCCATCAAGTTGTCACGGCTTGCGGAGGCCCACTTGCGCGCTGATGCGGCGCTGTCTCCCGAAGACCGGGTCAATCTCAAATTCTACGTCGCCATGTACGTCGCGGCTTTGGCCTGTGGCGTCGCAAGGCCCAAACCTGATCAGATTGCCAAGTTGGCGGGGGCCACGATAGAGAAGGCCGCGATCGATCAAGCGATTGCCGACGTGAAGCCCGTTTACCAGCAACTCGGCAGCACCGCGCTGGCGGCCAAGGGTAGCGAATTCGGGGAGACGTTGATTTCTAGGCTGGACGCGGCTTTTCCTAGAGCCGGCACAACAGTTTGAGGGACAATCTTGGCCGACGAGAAGAAAATCGGCACACCCTGGAGGGATGACGAGCTCGACGCCATCGTCGCCGACTATTTCGAGATGCTGGAGGCGGAACTCTCCGGCCGGCCGTATGTAAAGTCCAGGCATAGCAGAGCGCTGATGGTGCGGATAGGACGGACTCACCGGTCGGTCGAGTTCAAACACCAGAACATCTCAGCGGTGTTGGATGAGCTGGGCATGCCCTGGATTCCGGGTTACATACCAAAGAGGAACTACCAGAACGCGATTTTCGACGCCGTAGACCGCTATCTCAGCGAGCACCCCAGTGTTCTTCAGAGGGTTCCAGCACGGCCGCAGGCAGCGGCGCCGGATGAGATCTTCGTTCCCGCGCCTGTTCTCCAGGCGGACAGCGCGCCCCTGCCTGAGCGGCTCCGGCGTTTGGTTCGGAAGTTTGACCCTGTGGAACGGGATCATCGGAACCGATCGCTGGGGAAGGCTGGGGAGGAGTTCGTCGTAAACCTTGAGCGGCGCCGCCTCGCCGAAGCTGATCGGTCGGACCTGGCCCGGAAAGTCCGGTGGGTCGCCGCAGAAGACGGTGACGGGGCAGGCTTTGACGTTCTCTCCTTCGACTTTAGCGGCCAGCAGCGGTTGCTGGAAGTCAAGACCACGAATGGAGCAGCCCGCACGCCCTTCTTCTTGACCCGAAATGAGTGCGAGGTGGCCGCCGAGCGCCCGGCGGACTGGCGCATCTACCGCGTCCATCTATTTGCGACCGAACCGCGCATCTTCACAATTGCGCCGCCGCTCGAAAAGGCGCTGAATCTCAGCCCCGAGACGTGGCGCGCTTCGTTTGGAATGTAGGCTGTGAGACGGCGGGCGCAAGGGCATCTCCATCCTGGCCGAAGGAGTCGATTGAATCGTCGGCCTCCCGCTTTCGGCCACGCGGTAGGTGGAGGCGGGGAACGGCTGGGCCAAATGCGGATTGGGACGTTCCGCATCTCTGCAAGAATTCGTAACCACTGGTAAGCACGGTAATCTGTTGATCTCAAGAGGCTTATCTCAGATATCGGAAGGGGGAGTCATGCCAGGAATAGTTATAGGAATATTTTATGTTATAATCTGTGAATATCAGCGATATCCTAAAGGAAGATCGCATCTTGCGATCAAGGACGAATATGCGCAGACTTTCAAGAGACCGGGCCCTCGCCCTCATCGAGCCGCCCAAGGAGCGATTTTGGAGGATCTGTGAAGAACCATGGGAACGATGGATGCAGCATCCCGACCGGACGCTCCTCCACCCGCGGACCAGGGCCAACCTGATCTACGACTGGATGCTGGACACGGCCCGCCGGGAGTTCGCCGGTGTGCCGGGCGCGGAGTTCGTCGAGGTCGAAAGCAAGGGACTGACGATGCTTCGGCTCGACGGGCAGTTGCTCGTCCGATTCAAGAAGCTTGACGAATCGCGTATGCCGCGCAACTACCCTACCCGCCACGCGAGGGAGTACAACCAGCAGATGTCACTTCCTGAAATCCCGACTGCGACACGGGTGTTCTGTGGATACCGGCTCAACAAGTTCGAAACCGAGATCCGTGATGTCTCTATCACCTGCACCAACGGTGCGGGCATCGCATGGTACATCGACATCGAGCCAGCGGAACAGGGCGTGATCCGTTTACCCGAACCCGATGCTGGCAGGGATGCCGTGGCGCGGCGGCCTCGCGTTCGTATCCGTCGCACTGAGATTCAAAGTGACTTGGCCCTATGAGGGAGCTCAACCCAGAAATGGTGACCCTCGCACGTGAGTCGCGAGGGATGACGCAGGCTGCGCTTGCGCGTGCCATGAATGTGCAGCAGGGCACCATCTCCAAGATCGAAGCCGGCTTGGTGAACCCATCAGAGGAGATGATCGACCGGCTGGGGCGGGCCCTCCGGTATCCCAAAGAGTTCTTCTACCAAGTCGACCGCGTCCATGGATTCGGGTCCAGCGTGTTCTATCATCGCAAGCGGCAGAGTCTACCTCAAAGTGTTCTGCGCAAGCTGCATGCGGATATGAATATACGGCGCTTCCATATTATGCGCCTGCTTCGTTCCGCAGCGATTGAATCGGATTTCACCTTTCGCGCTTACGACCTCACCGAGTTCGGCGGAAGTGTCGAGGATGTGGCGCAACTGGTACGCGCCGACTGGAAGCTGCCGCGGGGACCTGTGCGGAACGTGACCGAAGCGATCGAATCCGCCGGCGGCGTGGTAGTCCGGTGCGACTTTGGCACGCGCAAGATCGACGCGATCAGCGAGTGGGTTTCGACGTGCCCTCCTATCTTCTTTGTAAACTCGAACACGGCCATTACCGGTGATCGATTGCGTTTTAACCTCGCGCATGAGTTGGGACACATCATCCTTCATCAGGGCGGCGGCGGACCGAACATCGAGGACGAGGCGGATCGCTTCGCCAGCGAGTTTCTCATGCCTGCGGACGAGATCCGGTCGTCCCTGCACCGACTGAATCTTCCCAAACTGGCGTCGCTCAAGCAGTATTGGAAAGTTTCGATGCAAGCACTGGTGATGCGAGCCTACCGCCTCAAGACGATTACTGAAGCCCAGATGCGATACCTGTTCATCCAGTTCGGCCAAGCCGGGTACCGCATGCGGGAGCCTGCTGAACTCGATATCCCCATCGAAAAGCCTACCCTCCTGAAGATGATGATTGACGCTCATGCAAATGAGCTTGGCTATTCAGCAGCTGAAATGAGCAAGATCCTTAACCTGGAGGAGGAAGAGTTCCGAGAGCTTTACACCGAGCGTCCGCTGCGGCTCGTCCGAGGATGATGCGGGATGACGCGCCGCTCGACCGTCCCGCCCTCTTGCAGCGGTTTGCGGCGGCTCTTGACAGAGGATAATCGCCCAGTGTACAGTGCTTAGTACACATGCAGCAATTTGGATCGAGGGCCGGGTCATGAACCCCAAGAAATTCGGCGCCACCATTCGCGCGCTTCGCGAGCAGCAGCAGATCAGTCTGCGCAAGTTCGCCGACAAGGTCGGCATCAGCCCCACGTACCTCTCCAAGGTCGAGCGGGATGAGTTCCCGCCTCCGGGAGAGGAGACGATCAAGCAGATCGCCGCGGCGCTCGGCCAGGATCCGGATGAATTGCTCGCGCTGGCCGGGAAGGTCTCTTCCGACCTGCCGGCGATCATTCAGCAGCGGCCGCGGGAGATGGCCAGCTTCCTGCGCACCGCCGGCGAGTTGAGCCCCGAAGATCTGGCCAAGCTGACCAGGTACGTGGAGAAGATGGAGCGCTCGGGCTGACGTGGCCTTCCGCGCCGGCCGGCAAACAATGATGAAGATGAGGATGAACCCGAATGGAAGTGAAAGTTCCCCGGATCTCCGAGCGGACCATTGAGGCGGAAGCGGCCGCCCTGCTGGATCGCTACTCTCGAGAGCACGAGCCGATTCTCAAGCCGCCGGTCCCGGTGGATGAGTTGCCTGAGATGGTTCTTCAGGTCCGGCTGGAATTCGACGATCTGCGGAAGCT
>Ga0070738_10000922_pt1 | contig 70940 bp, 63 predicted proteins | sample Coa_R2_2_FD_66446 | JGI IMG/M metagenome (GOLD analysis project Ga0070738, IMG submission 66446) | Surface soil microbial communities from Centralia Pennsylvania, which are recovering from an underground coalmine fire - Coalmine... | ecosystem: Environmental > Terrestrial > Soil > Unclassified ...
ACAATCCGACGCTGTATCCGGCCCCTGAGGTCATCGCGCGCGGAGAATGGGCCAAGACCGTCGAGCCCGGTAGCCAGCGCCTGCGCGACCGTCTCTGGACCGAAATCAAATCTGCTTGATCAGGCCCGGTGTGTCATCCTGGACGAATAGATGAAGGTTTGGCTCCAGGCCTGCCGCGTCAATTCCCTTCTGATTTCGTCCGTTGGAGTCACAGTAGGGAGCGCGGTCGCGCTGCATGACGGGCGCTTCAACGTGTTGCGGTTTGTGCTTGCTTGGCTGGGTTCGGTTCTAATCCAGGCAGGCACAAACATGACGAACGTTTTCTACAACTACAAAGCCTTGGCTGCCGACCCTGCCTTCGATCCACGCGGATCGAGCGCCGTAATTCGCATGGGTTTGTTGCGGCCCGAGCAGGTGCAGCGCGGCGGGTTGCTGGCGTTTGCGGGCGGCATCCTGTGCGGGCTGCTGCTGACGTGGCTCTGCGGATGGCCTATCCTTTGGCTCGGCGTTCCCGCAGTCGCGGCGGGCTATTTCTATGCCGGCCCGCCGATCCGTTACGGATACATCGCGCTCGGAGTCGTCTCGGTCTTCATCTTCATGGGGCCGGTGATGGTGGGCGGCGCGTACTACGTCATGACGCAGCACATCACGATGGCGGCTTTGGCCGCGGCGATCCCGATCGGGCTGGTTGCCGCCGGGATTATGCATACCAACGATCTGCGCGACTATGCAGCCGATGTCGTTCATGGCAAGAAGACGCTCGCCACGCTGCTCGGCCGCCGCGGCGCCGGCTACGCACTGGGGTTTATGGACGCCGCGGCATTCGCGTTCATCGTCCCCGCTGCCGCGGTGCGGGTCCTCCCCTGGCCGGTATTGCTGGTCCTGCTCGCGGTTCCGCAAGCGATCTCTCAAGTCCGTTCTGCCTTGCGGGAGACCGATCCGAAACAGCTCCACCAGGTGTGGCTGCGCGGCGTAAAGCTGCACATGCAATTCGGGCTGCTGCTCATTGCCGGGCTTCTGGTAGCCACGGCGTTTGGAATCTAAGCGGGTTGCCGCTCCGGCATCCGGATCCGCGTATGGTAGTTGTACACCACCAGAGTCAGGATGCCGAAGATCATTCCTCCCACCGCCAATTCAGCCGCGAACGGCCGCGCGACCGTTAGAGAGAACCGAATCAGAATCGTTGAAATTACGAATGCGCCATTGCGGAAGACCAATTCATAGCGATCCGAAACGGCCAGCGAGAGAATTACGATCAGCACGTCGGTGAAGATCATGACGCTGAACACTTGGGTATAGAAGAACGTGTTGGGGTCCAGCCGTGCCTTGGCGCCGTGATAGAGCACCTGCGAAACGTCGTAGCCAAAATCCCACAAGCTGTATGCGGCGAGCGAAACCAATAGAATGGTGAGCGCCACGGCAATGGTCTTCTTGCGCGCGATAAATTTTTTCAGCTCCGGCGATTCCTCCGGCGTTGTGTCGGGCAGGAAACGGCGCCGCGCAGCGTGCAGAAAAACCGTTACCAACAGGAACATGAATAGTCCGGCCAGCACATCGAAAAATACCGGCAGTACGTCGGGGCTGAGCTGGGCGAGTTTGCCGATGTCGTCCAGTTCGGCGATATCTTTAAAGAACCGGCGGATGAAGATCAGAGAGACGATCTCGTACTGCTTGGCGATGGACTGCGTGGTCGACTGGGGCAGCGCGGCAATGAGCATCAGAACTTCGTAAAAAAGGATGACGCTAAAGGGTGTGTAGATGGCCGAGAGGTAGTTCCTTCCTACCGCTGCCAGCAAGGTGGACGGATGGGCCAACGTACGCGCCGCAAGAATCAGAAGCAGGTGCGCCGCAAATCCGGCCACGCTGGTATCCATGACGATGTGTTCCAGGCGAGATTGGCTGGAGCCGGAGTACAGGCGGTCGTATAAAGCCGCAAACGACGCGCGGATGCTCGCGGCCGGCATTACCCAGCTCCGGCGGCCTTCTGAAATTCGAGCGGCGCGGTGGATTCCAGGCAGAGCAGGCGCTCGCGGTAGGCATTCAAATACTGGGCGCGCTGTTCCGAGTTCACGCGCGCGGCGCTATAGGCGATGAACGGCGGAAGCACATCCATGCCGACAAAATGGAACATGCCGTATTGAATGTGGCGCAGCAGCTCGTCGATGTCGCCATTCGGGCCCCCGGGGACATAGCTCGCCGGCGGCCCTCCCGTAGTGAACGACAGCATCGCGCGCTTGCCGCGAAAAATGCCGGTCGCATGCCGCTGTTGCGGTCCGTAAGAAAAACCCATAGCAAACACGCGATCCACCCAGCCCTTCAGAATGGCCGGAAGCGAAAACCACCACAGCGGGAATTGGAAGATCACGAGATCGGCCCAAACCAGCTTGTCCATCTCGGCTTTCAGCTCCGGAACAAACAGGCCGGATTCTGTCGCGTGGATCTGCTCGCGCTGGTAATGAAAAAAGCTCGAGTCATCGCGGGCGATAAAGTCGGCGGGCCCTCCGGCTGGATTGAACTTCAGCGCGTAAAGATCCGAGACCTGCACCTCGTGCCCGAGGCTTTCGAGAACCTCCACCGCCAAGTTCTTCAGCGCGGCATTGAACGACTGCGACTCAGGATGAGCGTAGACAATCAGAGTTTTCATAGGAGCTTAGAATTTTAGCCGCACGGCGAGTTGTAGCTGCCGAGGAGGGTTGGTTGCACGTATGCTGCCAAAGCTGGCCAGCGGCGCAGGCGCACCATCTCCGAAATGCCGCGGCACCGCCCCGATCGGATTCGCTGCGCCATACACAGTGTTGATGTCCGTTACGTTCAGAGTGTTGGCGATGTTGAACGCCTCCCCCATAAGCTCAACGTTCAGCTTCTCGTGGAAACGAAACACGCGCGCCAGCCGCACGTCCAGGTTCGCAAGAGCATCGCCGCGGTAGGTGTCACGACCCAGCAGCCCCAACCGGTCCGTATTGGCGTTGCCGTCGTGGTTCACGTCCGTGCCCGCGAAAACCGTGTAGAAACTCGCCGCCTCCGCGCTGCCAATCAATGCGAGGCGAAAGTTGCGCAGCCAGCCGTGCTCTGGAGCCTCCGCAGCTAAGATTGCCACCATGCGCTGTGGTACATCCTGCTTGGAGTTAGCCTTGTCCAGATAACGCCGATACGGATCCTCGGGCGTGCCATTGAGCGACGGATCGCCGCCGCTATCGATGGTGTGCGACCACGTGTAATTTCCAGTGAACGAATAGTGCTGTCCGAAGCGCTTCGCCAGCGTCACGGTTCCGGATTCATAGCTGGATTGGCCGCTGGCGTCGTAGAAAAACGACAGCGGCGATACCAGCGGGTTGAGCGTCCGCGGAACCGTCGAGCCGGGCGCGATCGCATAATCCGCCTTACCGTTCGGCAGCGTGAGATTCGTGGGCGCGACGTTGCCGCCGATCGCGCTTGGTAAGAACAGACCTCGCAGGCCGAAATAGCTCACTGATAGCGTCGCCGACCGGCTGATCTGGAAATCCACCTGCGCGTTCCATTGATAGCTGAACGGCCCGCCGTGGTTGAATCGCTTGATGGTCGAGATGAACTGCTGCGCCGGAGTGAAGTTGGCCGGGTTGAGCGCGGGGTAGACGCCCGTCTTTAGAAATTGCAGCAGTGCCGCCGTCGCCAGCCCGGGATTGGAATAGAACGGGCTGTGGAGTGTGCCCGTGGAAACCGAGTAGCCTTCGTTCCCTCGCACCAGCCCGAACGCGGAATCCTGCCCCGCCACCATGGCGATCAGATACGGCACCGAATACGCCTGGCCTTGATACTTGCCCGCGCCCGCACGCAACACCAGCCGATCCCGCAGCGCGCTGTAAGCGATACCCGCGCGCGGCTCGAAGTTTTTGTAATAGGTATCGAAATAACGCGGCGGCATGTGGTCCAGATCCCAGCGGAGGCCGTAATTCACGGTCAATTTCCGGGTGGCTCGCCATTGATCCTGAGCGTACAGGCTATAGCTTTCGGCCGCGTTATCCGGATGCGTCTGCGCATTGAAAATCGGGAGATTGGCAGGACCGCCGAATCCGGCCGGCGCCGGGGGCCTGGTTCCGTCCGCCGCTTCGGAAAAGCCGAAAACCACCGCAAAGGGGCTCGCAAACGGTGCCACGCCCAGAAATGCGTTCAGGTTCGGGAACACCGCGTAAGCGGGATCGAACGGATCGTAAAAGAACCCGATATGGTCGTAGGAGAAATCGCCGCCCAACGTCAGAGTGTGCGTCCCCCGGACATAGCTCAAACTGTCGGCCAACTCGGCTCGCGCCTCCTGATCGGCATTGATCGCATTAAAATGCCGGCCGATATCCAGCGTATTCGCGATCTGCAGATGCGGCTCGTAGCTGACGGATGGAAAATTGAACGCCCGGTGCGCGAACTGAATCAGAGCCTGGTTGAGCAACCGCGGCGACAGAGCGGACGTAAGATTCCAGATCGCGTCGTGATCGTCGATATGGGCGTTGCGAAAGTTCGAGGGCGCGCTCAACTGTCCGGTGGCGGCGGGGAGATTCGTCTCGCGATCCTGGCGGAAGCGGTACTCGAAGCTCATTTGCGTGTTCTGGCCGGCCGCATAGTCGAGCCGCGCGAGCGTCTCGTCATAATCGGTCTGGCGCAGTTTGCCCGCCAGCACCTCAGGCGCGAGGTTCAGCAACTGCAGCGTATGATTAACCGCGCCTAGGTTGTTCAGCAGAATCGAGGAATAGAATGGCGACTCGACGCGCCGTTGCCCTTCGTAGTTCAGGAAATAAAACAGCCGGTCCGCGATTACTTTCCCGCCCAGCGTCGCGCCGAACTGGTTCTGATGCAGTTCGTCAAATCCCGCCGGCGCCAGGATATTGCGCGCATCCAGCGCGTTGTTGCGAAAATATTCGTACAGGGAGCCATGCAGGTCGTTCGTGCCTGACCTGGTGACGATACTCACCACACCTCCCGTCGCGGGCCCGAAGCTCGGCGCGTAGTTATCATTCAGGACGCGAAACTCACGAACCGCCTCCTGCGACGGGGTCGATCGTGACCGCCCGAAAACCCGGTTCATGTTGTTCGCGCCGTCCACCAGGATGATCGACGTGGATTCATGGAGCCCGGCGAACGAAAGATCCACCTGCTGCGGTTCACCCGGCGATGATGGATTCGAGATGTTGGTCCGGCCCGCGTACACATTGGGCGTGAGCAGTACGAAGTCCAGAAACTGACGCCCGTTGATGGGCAATTGATCGATCTCGCGGCTTTGAATCACCTGGCTCAATTCCGTCCGCGTGGGCTCGATCACATCCGCGGTAGCCGTCACGGTGGTCTGCTCGCGCCGTTCGCTAAGCTCGAAATGCAAATTAACGATGGCCTGCTGATTGACCGTCAGTTCCACCGGGACGCGGAGCGGCGCGAATCCGGACGCCGCGGCGCTGATCTCATAACTTCCGGGCGTGAGATCCAGCACCTCATAGCGCCCAGCTTCCGACGTCACGGTGGAGCGCACTTGACCGCTCTCTTGCTTTCGAACAGTGATGCTCTGATTGCTTACGGGCCTCCCGGACGGGTCGGCCAATTCTCCGGAAAGCTGCGCAGTCGCGCCGATTTGTGCGACCAGCAGCGGCATGCCGGCGCACCATGCGAAGAATAAAACAACCTGGCGAAGCATTTCTTCAGAATGACAGGTTTAATCGCCAGTATTTTTCCGGCCCGCACTACGCCGCGGTTTTAGCAGCTGGATGTATCCCGCGACTTCTCTACTACTAGGGCTTGGCGATAAACCGATATCCCACGCCGCGCACGGTCTTCAAGTGCCGCGGGCGTGTGGGATCGTCTTCGATGTACCGCCGCAATCGGACGATGAAGTTGTCGATGGCGCGCGTGTCGGTGTCCTGATGCAGTCCCCAAACCTCCGACAACATAGCTTTGCGCGAAACGCCCTTGCCTTCGTGCCGGATCAGGTACCGCAGCACGTTGGCCTCCATCAACGTGAGCGGAAACACCTCGTCGCGCACGTGCAACTCCAGGCGCTCGAAATCGACGTACTTGCCGTCGAACTGGAACTTGTCGCCTGACTCCACGGAAGCGCTGTTGGGTGGCGCCGTTGCTGCCGCGGCTGAATTCTGCAGCCACTGCTTGCGGCGCAACAGCCCACGCAGACGGGCGGTCAGGATGGCTAGTTCGAACGGCTTTGCCAGATAATCGTCCGCGCCCGCTGCAAATCCTCGCAAGACGTCATCCGGGTGCCCGCGCGCCGTCAGCATCAACGTCGGGATGAAAATTCCGGCTTGGCGCATCTCCGAGATAACCGCAAAGCCGTCCTTGCCGGGCAGCATTACATCCAGCACCACCACATCGGTGCTGTCCGCTTGCGATCGGAGTATCTCCAGGGCGGCTTCTCCGGTGTCGACGACACGAACCTGGTAGCCCTCCGCTTCCAGGTTGAATCGCAGACCGTCGGCGAGGTGCTGCTCGTCTTCCACCACCAGAACACGAGTCATTTCGCGGCCGGTAACTGCAGCACGAACGTGCTGCCCCGCCCTGGACCTTCACTTTCCGCCCAGGCTCGGCCGCCGTGGCGTTTTGCCACCGAACGCACGATGTAAAGGCCCAATCCGGTTCCCTTGATTCGCGTCGCCAGCGGGCCGGGAACGCGATAAAATCGCTTGAAAATCTGCTTCAGCTCCATCTTGGGAATGCCGACACCCTGATCGCTGACGCGCACCCGGACGTACCGGCCATCCACCGGCGCCGTCTCGACGTTGATCTTAATCTGTTTCCCTGAGTATTTGACGGCGTTGTCAATCAAGTTGGAAACCGCCGCGCGAACTTCGTCGGGATCCGCCCAAACCATGGCGGCTGGGCCGGGATGAAACTCCATCGCTTCGGGGGACATCTGGTGCAGCGACCGGGCTTTCGACAGACACTCTTCCACGACTCCGTTCAGATCCAACCGTGCCCGGTTGGGCTTGTGGTGGGTTGCAGAACCGATCCGGCCGGTGCGAAGAACCTGCTCGATGGTGGCCAGCAAACGGTCGCTGTCTTCGACCATCGTCCGGTAGAATTCCTGCCGCTTCGCCTCGTCCACGGTGCGAGTTTGAAGAGTCTCCAGGTAAAGCCGGATGGACGCGATGGGCGTCTTCAACTCGTGTGTGACGGCGTTGATGAAGGCGTCGTGCTGCTCGTTTCTGCGTACCTCACGCACCAGAAATGTCGTGTTCAAGACGACACCGGTGATGATCACCGCCACCAGCAGGACGCCGAAGAAGAGCAGGATTCCGGTGCGCCAGTTGAGTAGCACCCACCCGATATACAGCAGCAGGATGACGGCAATCAGTCCCGCGCCTAAGCCAATGGAGTAAATGATGGATCTGCGGCGGCCCGCAATAACCATACTTTCAGCTTAGCGTGCGGCAGCTTGTGTTGCGAACCGTTCGCGGCGCGCCGCGGATCAGCGCAGAGATGACGATTAGGCCGCTTCGCGCTCGGCGGTGGGCGAATTGATCTTCGCGACACGCACCGCAGTCGCGATCCCAAAGAACTTCAGGATGCTGATGGTGATCCAGGACAGATCCAGCTCGTACCAGGCCAGGCCGTGGCGCGCCGAACTAGGGTGCGCATGGTGATTGTTGTGCCACCCTTCGCCGAAGCTCATCAGCGCCACCCACCACAAATTGCGGGAATCGTCGCGCGTGTTAAATCGCCGCCCGCCCCACATGTGAGAAGCCGAATTAACGAGCCAAGTGGCGTGCAGGCCGACAACGATCCGGAGGAAAGTACCCCAGAGCATCAGAGGCAGCCCGCCGATGGCAAATAGCGCCGCAGCGAGTAAGATCACCGGGATCCAGTGGTAATTGTTCAGCGCCACATAGAACCTGTCTTTCGCCAGATCGGGGGCATACTTAGCCATCAACTTAGTGTTATTGTGCTTCGATTCGCCCACCAGCAGCCAGCCGATGTGCGACCACCAAGCGCCGTCGTGCGGCGAATGCGGATCGCCGGGCTTGTCGGAAAACTGATGATGGATACGATGGGTCGCGACCCAGAAGATCGGGCCGCCTTCTAGCGTCAACGTGGCGCAGACCGCCAGGAAATACTCGAGCGCGCGCGGCAGCTTGAAGGACCGGTGCGTGTGCAGCCGGTGATACCCAAGACTGATGCCAAAGCCAACCCCGACCCAGTACAACGCGACCGCAGTGGCCAGACGCGGCCAACTGAACATGAAAAGTGCCGCCGCCGCCCCGAGATGCAGGAACGTTAATACTGTGATGATTAACCAATTCGGCTTCTTATTGGTATAGATGTTGACTATTTCGCCGCTCAAAAAGGCTCCAGATTTCCAGGGAAGTTCCCATCTCCACAGTAACAGCCATTCAGCCAGTCATTTGTAAGACTTATGTAATTTCAAACGGCCCAGGCGCGGTTGTCAGCGGGTATCCTAAGGGTCTATGAGCTCGAACATCCTGGCGCGAATCGCCGCCGAAAACGGGGCGCCGAGGCTCGCTGAGATACTCGCGCAGGACCTTAGTGGGAGCGACCTTCAGTCGCTCCTGTTGCACGTTTTCCAGGCTCGTGCGCAGCGCCTGAGCGAGTCTGACCTGGCAAATGCGCATACGAGGCCGTTATTTGCCCCGTCCAGAATCGATGCCCGGGTCCTGCACCAGTTCGACCAAGCCGCTTTCGAGGCCGCGCGGCACTTCGAAGCTCTGGATCTTTCTCCGGTATCCACCTTAGGCCTGAACCGGGTGTTGGGCGGCATCGATCAAAATAACGTGCTCACCACCATCCGCAACGCCGAAGTACTGGGCGACCCCACGCCCGCTCTGGCTCTGGAATGCGCCCGCCGCCGCGATAAACCTGCCACGCGGGAAGGCGCTGTACGTCTGTGCGCCAGCCAGCGCGTCATCCGTCTCCAGCCTTTTGACGTCCCTGGCTTCACCCCGCACTTTCGACTGTTCGCGCTGGTTTCGGCCGGGCGCGATACCGGCTCGCACGCGTTCGAGATGGAGCACCTTAAAGAGCACATCCGTGTCTATCTGGATTTGTGCCGCCGACTAAACCTGGCGGGATTCAGCTTGCAAACCCCTCTGGTCGAGGTTTCCGACACCGCGATGGTGGGAGACTTGCTTTCCGCCGCCGGCATCGGCCCCGAGGGAGTTCGAGCGGCGATTCGGGCACACAAGCCCGGCGAGTCCGAACGATTTCTCGCCGAGCGCGGGGTGCGGCTACCGCATGATGTCGAGGATCCAACGCGTGAATTGCCGGGCGTTCATCCGCGCCACCGGTTAGCGCGAGTCAAAAGCGAGGTCTTCGACGCGCTCGCCCCTGCCTTTTCGGAAGCTCGGTTCCGATTCAACCTGGCACGCTTGGAGGGCCTGGGCTATTACCAGGGGCTGTGCCTGCGGATCTCGCCGCTGGCGCCGGATGGCAACCGCTATTCGGTCATCGACGGTGGGTTCACGGATTGGACCGCGCGATTGCTTCAGGATCGCAAAGAGCGCCTCCTCGCCTCAGGAATCGGCAGCCAGTTTGCCTGCTCAAGCTATCTGGCCAGTCCACAGCCATAATCGAAATATGTCCCTAACTGCCGATATTGTTCGTACTCACCTCGACTACACGGCCTGGGCGAGCGGGCAACTGCTTGACGCCGCGCGCCAGCTTTCGGCCGAAGAATTGAATCGCGATTTTCATACTGCCGACAAAAGCGTCTTGGGTACCCTGGTCCACGTGTTCGGGGCCGACCGGGTCTGGCTAGAACGCATCCACGGCACTGCACGAACGAAGTTAACCGACCCTGAAGACTACGACCTGGCTAAATTGCAGCGCGTGTGGCCGGAACTGCACCAGTCCTGGAGAGAATGGGCCGCTCGTCTCACCGATGCTCAGATCGCCGCAAATATTTCGTACCGCGACATGGCCGGTAATCCTCACCAATCGCCGCTGTGGCAGATCATCCTACACGTCGTCAACCATGGAACGCACCACCGGGGCGCCGTCTCCGGCTTCCTCCGCTCGATGGGGCACACGCCGCCCAGGCTGGATCTGATCGCCTATTACCGCGCGCTGGCCGCCCGTACCGCCGCTTCGTGAGCCGCGCCTACCTGTTCGTCTACGGCACGCTGCGGCGCGGATCGAAGAACCGGTTCGCAGGCGTGCTCGCATCTCAAGCCCGTTTCGCCGGAACTGGACGGATCTCTGCCGAACTGTACGATCTTGGAAAATATCCGGGCGCCGTGCCATCCGAAGTGCCTGGGCGGCAGGTAGAGGGCGACGTCTTTCTGCTGAAAACCTCCGGCAAGATGCTGCGAATCTTGGATGCCTACGAAGGCCCGCAATTTCAGCGGAGCACTACGCTGGTGCAGCTACCTTCAGGAAGACAGATCGAATGCTGGGTGTACTGGTGGCGTGGCGCACGCGCTCGTGCGTGCCGCGTTTACACTCGTGTGAGCGGAAACCCCGGGCTAATCGCCGCACGGCGCTAGTTCAAGTAATACGTGCGATACAGCGTGTCCCGCTGCTTGGGAATAAATCCGGCATCGCGGATGAGCCGCCGGAGCTGCTCTTCGCTGGCCCGATGGTGCGCGCCCGCGGCCGACACGACGTTCTCCTCGATCATGATGCTTCCCACGTCGTTGCCGCCGAAGCGTAACCCAACCTGGCAAGTCTTTAATCCTGGTGTGACCCATGAGGACTGAATATTCAGGATGTTCTCGAGATACAGCCGCGAGATGGCCAGCATCTTCAGATATTCCACCGCCGTGGCTTCTTCCTTCACGAACCGGCCCAGGGAAGTATTCTCGCGCTGGAACGACCAAGGAATAAACGCGGTAAACCCGCCGGTGTCCTCCTGGATCTGCCGCACGATGTCGAAATGGTTCATGCGCTGCTCGATGGTCTCGCCGCAGCCGAACATCATCGTGGCCGTGGTCCGCAGCCCCAACTCGTGCGCGGTCCGATGCACATCGATCCAGTCCTGTGCCGACGACTTCAGCCTCGCAATCCGCCGGCGCACATCGTTATCCAGGATCTCGGCGCCTCCGCCCGGAATCGACTGCAGCCCGGCATCGCGCAGCCGTGCGATGGTGTCACGCAGCGTCAGGCCGCTCACTTCGGCGATGTTCACGATCTCTGGCGCCGAAAAGCAGTGGTTCCAGATCCTGTCGCCAAAGCGGTCCTTGATGGATCGCAGCAGATCTTCATACCATTCGATCTTCAGCTCGGGATGCAGACCGCCCTGCATCAGAACTCCGGTCCCGCCCAGATCGATCGTCTCCTGGATCTTTTGAAAGATCACTTCCTTCGAGTGCAAATAGCCCTCGGCGTGGCCCATCGGCCGGTAAAACGCGCAGAAGCTGCAATACTCGGTGCAGAAGTTCGTGTAGTTGATATTGCGATCGATGATATAGCTGACGATTCCATCCGGATGCAGTTTCCGCCTCACCGCATCGGCTGCCATGCCGATCCCGATCAGATCGTCGCTGCGAAAGAGGTCAATTGCCTCTTCGCGGGTCATCATGCCGTCACCTTCCCGATCTCCGTCGCACTCTTCAGCTCCAAAGCATATTTTAAAAAAAGCTTGAGGCCGGCGTCTTCCGCCTCCCCGAGCTCAAAGACGATATTGCGCGTCAGGTATTCGCGCGCCAGGGCCTCCGAGATCCCCAGTTTTTGGTGTTCTTGGCGGACGATATCGTCGATGTGGTCCATTCCAAAGCGCAGCGAGGCGGCGAAGGGCTCGGGATCCTGAGCCGGGATGCCGGCGCGGGCGGCCCAAACCGCGAAGACCATCGGCAGGGCCGTCAAACCAACCCACTCCCGCCCCAAATCCAGAACGTGAAAGGGAAGCTCTACCGGATTCAGAACCAGCGCGGCGTCGCCGATAATCAGTGCCGCATCGCAATGCTTCAGCATCGAGGCAAGCTGCGGCGGCTGAGAATAAAGCTCCGGCTCGATGCCATACTTCCGTGCCAGCACGATCCGGCTGAGCGCAACCGAGGTTCGGGAGCTGGAGTCGGTGGCAAGAGTGCGAATGCGCTCCACGGGCACCTTGGAAATGAGTAGAATGCTGCGCACCGGACCGCGGCAAGCAATTCCGCAACCCGGAATGATGTCGAGCTTCTGCCGGTTCAGCTCCACCGCCGGCACAATGCCAATGTCGGCGCGGCCGTCTGCCAGGCGGTCGGCGCATTCGGCCGGAAGCGCGCGTTCCAGCTCGAATAGCCCGCGCTGCTCGCCATGCAGCATGCCCCAGACTAGCGGAGCGGTATTTAGGTAGCTAACAACAGAAACGCGAGGCTTGGAAATAGCAGTCAAACCTCAGTCTAGCAAGCGGCGTGGAGTAAGCACTTAGCGGCTACCTCGAATGGGTTCCCGGCAGCAAGCTATCCTGAGCGCAGTGGATGTCTATCTGATCGACGGAACTTACGAACTGTTTCGCCATTACTATGCCTTACCGCCGGCGCGCGACTCCGAGGGCCGTGAGGTGGCGGCCGCGCGCGGCGTGGTCCGCTCGATCCTGGCCATGATCAAAGCCGGCGCCACCCACGTCGGCGTCGCAACCGACCACGTCATCGAATCGTTTCGTAACCAGCTTTGGCCCGGCTACAAAACCAGCGAAGGCGTTCCTGCCGATCTTCTTAGCCAATTTCCGTTGCTGGAAGAGGTCGTGTCCGCGATGGGCATCGCGGTTTGGCCGATGGTGGAGTTCGAGGCCGACGACGCACTGGCCTCCGCGGCACATTTGGCCGCCGGCGACAGCCGCGTGGATCGCGTTTTCATCTGCACGCCCGATAAGGATCTGGCCCAATCTGTTCGTGGCACGCGCGTCGTGCAGATGAACCGCCGCGCCAAAACCGTTCGCGACGAAGCGGGCGTGATCGCTAAGTTCGGTGTGCCGCCGGCGTCCATTCCCGATTACCTCGCCCTGGTCGGCGACACGGCGGATGGCTATCCGGGATTGCCCGGCTGGGGCGAAAAATCCAGCGCCGCAGTGCTCGCCCGCTTCGGTTACCTGGAGGCGATCCCACCCGATTCGCGGGAGTGGCATGTCGACGTGGCAAATGCCGGAGCGCTCGCAGCCACGCTGAATAACCAGCGCGATCGCGCACTCCTGTTCCGAACGCTGGCAACACTTCGTACCGACATCCCATTGTTTGGTTCCGTCGACGAACTTAGGTGGTCGGGCCCGACGCCGGCGTTCGCCGAAATAGGGGCGCGACTGGACGCAGCTGTTACCGAAAAATCGAAACGCGGCGGGCGAGCGAAACAGGACCCCGCGCCTGCCGCGGGCGCTTCTGGCTAGCATAGAATCGTGCAGCTCGCTGTCAATCCGCCGCTCCTGCCGATGCTCTCTAAACGCATTGAGGCGCTCCCCACGGAAGGCGAATGGATCTTCGAGCCCAAATGGGACGGCTTTCGTGCCCTTATCTTCCGCGATCGCGATGAAGTGCTGATCCAGAGCCGCGATGAAAAGCCGCTGAACCGCTACTTCCCTGAATTGATCGAGCCGGTTAAGGCGCAGTTGCCCGCCCGCTGCGTGCTGGACGGTGAAATCATCATTGCTCGCAATGGGCATCTGGATTTCGACGCGCTCCAGCTGCGTCTGCATCCCGCCGCCTCTCGCATTAAGCTTTTGTCGCGCGAAACGCCCGCGTCTGTGGTGTTCTTCGATCTGCTCTGCGAAGGCAACCGCGATTTGCGCAATCAGCCTTTTCGTCAGCGCCGGCAGCTGTTGGAGTCGCTGCTCGCACCCGCCGTGCCGCCCATCCATTTGACTCCGGCCACGCCAGACCTGACGACTGCGCAAGATTGGTTCGCACGGTTTGAGGGCGCCGGGTTGGACGGGGTCATGGCCAAGCCGGCCGCGGGAGTTTACGAATCGGACAAGCGCGTAATGTTCAAAGTGAAGCACGAGCGCGACTGCGATTGCGTCGTCGCTGGCTTCCGGTGGCACAAAAAGGGCGAGAACACCCTGCTCGGCTCACTGCTCCTTGGCCTGTATGACGATTCCGGCGCGCTGCAACACGTGGGCGTCTGCGCCAGCTTCACCCTGGAGAAGCGCCGCGAGCTGGTGGAATTTCTTGCCCCTTATCGCAAGAACGCGCTCCCACACCATCCTTGGAAAAATTGGGCGGGCGATGGCGACGGGTCCGGATCGCAGCGCGTGCCAGGCGGCCAGAGCCGCTGGAGCCAAGGAAAGGATTTATCGTGGGAGCCGCTGCGGCCCGAGCTGGTGGTCGAAGTCGCCTACGAACATATGCAAAGTGGACGCTTTCGCCACATGGCGCAGTTTCGCCGCTGGCGGCACGACAAGAAACCAGCCGATTGCACCTATGCCCAGCTCGAAGTGGTCCCGCCGCAAGAGCTCATGCACATCTTCGGCTGAAGCCGCGTTGCCAAGCGTAAGCGTGCCGCTGCGCCTTTCGCGAACGAGCGGGATCAGTGAGTGCCTGCGGATACGTTTCCGGGGAGATGGGACTCCTCGTCGACATGCCCGGCTACCGCCTGCTCTATGGAAATATGGTTCACCTCCAGTGTCTCGCCGAGCACCTGGTCCAACGCCGTCCGGGCGTGCACGTACGCCGAGCGGGATGCGACTTCAGTGGATTCCGCAGCCAGCAGGCTCTCTTGCGCCGCAACCACGTCCGCAATAGCCGCGGTTCCGAACGAGAACATCTGCTGTTCTTTTTCGAGTAGCTCCTGCTGTAACGTCCGGCTGTCCGCGGCTTGCGAATAGCGCAGCCGGGCCTGACGGAGCGCGGTCATTTGGTTCGAGATCGAAACCACGATTTCGTTCAGATTTCTTCGCTCGATTAAGTCGCCCTGCCGGAGCTGAAGCTGATCGATACCATAATCGCCTTGCGGAACCCGATTGTGAATCTGGCCGACAAAAAGCGTCGCGCCGCTCTCGCTCGGAAAATCGCGGCGGAATACCTGACCGAATGCCGTGCCCAACCCGCCATTGAAGTATTTCGGATTTGGCTGACCAGACGCCGGATTATAAGTTCCTGCCAGGCCGCGGTTATTGAGGACCATTCGACCCTGCAGCGTAGGCAGGATGCCATTGGCAGTTCCGAGCGCCGAAATCTGGCCCGTCTCGTCATTAATCTTAGCCAGCGCGACATCCGGCCTGTGAGCCAGCGCGCGCGCGACCAGGTCTCGCAGCGGAGGCAGTTCATCATTGACCGGAACTTCGATGCGATCGAGCGGCACGACTTCGGCCGCATCGATGAGCGGCTCTTCCAGGCCATCCCGGCTCAGCGCGTTCTTCAATAGCGTTTCTTGCTGCCGCACGGATGCTTCCGCGATCGCCAGATCCTGCCGGCGCGCGGAAAGCTGGGCTTCAACGGCATAAACGTCAACGCGCGGCACGGCCCCAAGTTGGATCTGTTTCCGCGTATCATCGACTACCTTCTGTGCCTGCTCGAGCGCGCGCTGCCGGACCTTCAGATCGTCGTTCAGCGTCACCAGGTCCCAATACAAGTTGATCGCCGTCGCAACCGTGTTCAGAAGCTGCGAGCGGAACGTCTCGCGTGCGGCGCCGATGTTCTTATCGGCAACGCGAATAAAACGGCTATTAACCCCGGTTCCAAAACCGTTGAGAAACTGGTGCAGCACAAACAGCTGAAGGATCGGTGCGACGGACGGATTGAGAATGTCGGTGGGCGCGTTCTCTTTCAGATATGACTCATTGGCCGCGATCTGCACGTAACCGCCGCTCAGCAACCCTTGCTGGAACAGATTGTTGAATACATGGCGGTTTCCAATGAGGGCTTCGGTCTGGCTCTGCACCGCGTTCGGTTGCGGGTTGCTGCTGTGGAAAAATCCGACGGTGCTCTGAACCACCGGGTCCAGATTTTGCGTAATCGGTCCGATCTGGGAAATTACAGCGTTGTTGCCGCCGGCGTTGCCGCCGCCGCCATTGTTGGCGAGTCCCGCCGAAACCTGGCTTCCGGCGACGCCCTGCCCGCTGGTCGCCTGGTTGGCGATCGAATTACCGGCCGTAACGCCGCGTAAGGGTCCGCCGGCCAGAACGCGCTCCAGATACCACTCGGCGTTCACCGGACCATACCGATCGACTTCCAGATCGAGATTGTTCTCGATGGCTAACGCCAGCGCATCCGATAAAGTCAGGTACAGTTTGCCGCCGCGAATCAACGAATAGATCCGGCCGGAATTCTTCAAACGCGCGGGCGGAACAGCCGCGCCCTCGTATGGCCGCAGAAAAATCGAAGCGTGCGGGCGCACCGGCTCTCGCTGGGAAGATTGCGCAACGGCGGCGCATCCGGCAGCCGCAAGGATTAGAAAACTTTTCCGTAGCATGGCGGCTCCTCTACTGTTTCCCCGGCGCTACATTATCCGGCACGGATGACTGCCGCGCGACATGGCCCGATGCCGCTTCCGCCATCGAGATATTGTTCACTTCGAGCGTCTGTCCGACCGCCTGATCGAAGGTGATTTTCGCGTGCGTGTAGTTTGCCATGGCCTGGATTTCGGCTTCTTGATCGGCCGCAAGATCGCGCTGCGCCTGCACCACGAGGGGAATCGTGGACTCGCCGAACTTGAAACGGTTCTGCTCGGCTTCCAGCGCCTGCTGCGCGAGTTCGCGAGTTGCCACGGCGGTTTCATAGCGCGCTCTGGCCTGTTGCAGGCCAATCACGGCGTTTTTCACGTCCACGCGGACCTGATTAATCGATTTCTGCAATTGCAGTTCGCCCTGCCGCAAGCTGAGCTGGTCGGCGACGTAATCGCCCTGCGCCGCGCGGTTGCGGAACGGGATATTTAGCGAGAAACCGGCGGAATAGTTCGGAAAATTCCTGCGGAAGATTTGTCCCAGGAGATTGCCGTAGCCTCCGACGAACGCCTCCGGCGGAATATTCCCGAGCGCCAGCGCGTTCACATTTCCGCTGAGGCCGTTGTTGGTGAATTCCGCGAACGCCTGTAGTGCCGGTAGCAAAGCGTTACGTGTCCCGGCCAAGTTTATCTTGAGGCTTTCCGTGCTGATGCGCGCCTGCTCCAACTCCGGCCGGTTCTTCAACGCTTGATCGATCAGCTCCGGAGTAGCCTTCAATTCCTCGGCACGAGGCACGACGATATGATCCAGTGGAACGATGTGCACCTCGTCCAGCGACGCACTCGCGATGCCGGTGCGGCTCAGCGCGTTCTTCAGCACCGTCTCCTGCTGCGCCACGTTAGTTTGCGCAATCAGGAGTGCCTCACGGTTGGCCGAAACCTCAGCGGCCGCCCGCGTCACCTCGATGGGTGGGAGCGCGCCCAGCCGTACCTGCTGCCGGTTGTCTTCCAGCAGCTTCTCCGATTGTGCGAGCGCCTGGTCTTTGATCCGCTCATCGTCGTTGAAGCTCACCAGATCCCAGTAGAGGTTCAGCACCGCCGAAACGGTGGTGATCACCTGCTGCTTCAATTGCAGATCCGTCACTTTCATGTTGTTCCGCTGCACGCGGATGTTGCGGTTGTTCACGGCCACGCCAAAGCCTTGCAACAGGTTTTGTGTGAGGTAGAGATCCAGATAGCCGCTGGTGAACGGATTCACGTCGAACGCCGGACTGTTGTAATGGTTGCGCGAGCTGACGAAAAAAAGCTGAGCGTAAGTCCCGGTGACAAACGACTGCTGGTAACCGACTTGAATGGTGCGGTTGTTGTTGAGCAGCGCATCCGTCAACGCCAGAAACGTGTTGCTCTGCGGGATGCTGGTGTGTTGAAAATTCACGTACCCGATCAACGCCGGGTCCAGGTTAGGCGGCGTCGTGCCGAGCTGGATGGTGATGCCGCCGCCCGATCCCACTCCCGAGCCGCTCTCGGGCAATCCAACGGCGTTGACGCTAACGCCCGCCAAGCTTACGCTCACCGGCCCAGGACTAATCGGCTGGCCGATATTCCGTAAAAAACCTCCGCCCTCGGTTCGCCGCAACACCTCGCGCGCCAGCGGGGGACCATAGCGCTGCACCGCGATGTCCAGATTGTTCTCCAGCGTGAGCGCAATCACGTCTGGCACGGATAAATACAGGTTGCCTCCGCGCAGTAGCGACTCTAGGCGCGGCGAATTGCTGAGATTCGCGGGGGCGACGATCCGCCGCTCGAGGTGGAAAGGCTTGACGACCGGTCCGATCACCGGGGGCAGCTTGGGCGTCTCGATAAGCGCTTCCTGTGCCCGAGCCAGCATGGTCCCCAAGAAAATCAGAGCGAAAATCAAAAAAATCTTTGCAGAATGGGTCATTCAAATAAAATCCTTCGGCCGGCGCCGCCGGCTCATCCCCCGCCTCGTTGGTCACTGAAGCCGGGCAAAAGTGCAATTTATATGCCAGGCGGGAATCCCTGCGGATTGTAAACCAAGCCCCGCCTTCTTGCGTTAAATCTGCCACTTAGCTGGCCTGTTCCCACGCCGGTGTCCGATTTCGCTTCGCAATGTTCGATTTTGACATGTATGAGACACAATGCTGTTGCGAAGCTTCTCTGCCCCAATCGGTCCCGGCGGCACCCTTGAAATTTAACAACTTCTAACGCGTTGCAGTGAGGCTCGGGACGCGAAAAAATATTGACGCGAGGCCTCATTCTGTTCCAAACTTTGGGTGCATGGTATGCGGGTGGAATTTTGCCTGCCGGATTGGAGTGAGCCCACAATCCAACACCTGCCAATGAATCGGGCCAAAGGAGTCTCCTTGAAAAAACTTTTCGTAGGCAACCTTCCCTACCAAGCCAGCGAAGCAGAGCTTCAGGATTGGTTCACGCGGGCCGGCTTTCACGCCGATTCCGTGCAGATCATTCGCGACAAATTCACCGGCGATCCGCGCGGCTTCGGTTTTGCCGAATTCGGCAGCGACGACGAGGCGGACCGGGCCGTGCAGAATTGCAATGGACAGGATTTTCTGGGCCGTTCCCTGGTGGTCAACGAAGCACGCCCCATGCGGGAAGGCGGAGGCGGAGGCGGACGAGGCGGACGCCCGCAGCATGGCGGTGGTGGCGGCGGCAGGCGTCGCGATTATTAGTTCCAATTCCACAAATCTAAGTCATCCGGCCAAGCTGCGGTAACATGCTGGAGTGAAAGACGGCGCGCAGCAATCTCCACCGGAGATGACCTTCAAAGCGGTCGCTCTCGGCCTGTTTCTCGCCTTTGTCTTCGGCTCGGCGAACGCATATCTCGGGATGCGCGCCGGCCAGACAGTGGCCGCGACCATACCCGCGGCGGTGATCGCGATGGCGCTGTTCCGCATTCCCGCTTTCCGCGGCAATCTGCTGGAACAGAATATTACCCGCACCGCTGCTTCGGTCGGTGAAGCGCTGGTGGCCGGCGCCATCTTCACCATTCCCGCTTTCATGATGGTGGACCTGAACGGTCAGAGGCTGTGGAGCGATCTTCGCTCGCATTATTGGGAAGCCACACTGGTGCTGCTGGTCGGCGGCCTCATCGGCGTGTTTTTTATCATTCTCCTGCGCCGGCCGCTGTGCGTCGACGCTAAAGAACTGCCGTGGCCCGAAAGCGTCGCCAGCTACGAAATCGTCAAGTCGGGCGAGAAGTCAGCCAGCAACGCTCCCCGCTACATTTTCGGGGCGATGGGCTTCGGCGGGTTGATTCAGATCCTGACTTCCGACAAAGGCGCACAACTATTCCGGGATTCGATCAGCGGCTTCCTGGCGTTTCCTAGATCCGTCATCCGCCACGCCACCCAAGAGCGCCCCCTGGCCGACGTCAGGCACTTCGGGGGCATCCCGTGGACCACGCCAAGCCTCTCGCCCGCGCTCATGGGCATCGGATACATCATCGGACCGCAGCTATCCGCGATCACGGTCTCCGGCGGCGTGCTGGCCTGGTGGGTTCTAATCCCTCTGCTGCTGTTCTTCGATCCGGATTTTGCGCGCCGCATTGGCACGGCCGATGCCTCGACGGCCGCCGACACCATCTGGCATAACGTGGTACGGCCCATCGCGGTGGGCATGATGCTGGTGGGCGCCGCAAACACCCTGTTTTCGATGCGCGATTCCATCTGGAACTCCATCCGCGGCGTGTTCGTTGTCGCGGAGGGCGCCGCCCACGAAAAGAAGCTCACCGAGCGCACGGAGCGCGACATTCCGCCCAAGTGGGTGGTCCTCTCCACCGCCGTGCTGCTGGTGCCAATCACCGCCATCTACTATTTCTTCACCAAGGGACTCACGTCCGCCATAATCGCCGCCCTGGTGATGACCATCACCGGGTTTCTGCTGTGCGCGATCGGCGGATACTTGGTGGGGCTGGTGGGCAGCTCCAATCAGCCGCTTTCCGGATTGACGCTCTCGGCGCTGATCATCGCGGCCCTGATGATGCTCTCCATCGGCGTTACCGGGCTTTCGGGTATCGCGGCCGTCCTCGGCGTGGCCGCCGTCGTCTGCGTGGCGTGTTCCGTCTCCGGTTCGCTGATTCAGGACCTCAAAGCCGGACACCTGCTCGGCGGAACGCCCTGGAAGATGGAGGTGGTCGAAATCATCTCGGTGATCATGCTGGCGTTTTTTCTGATGTTCCCCATCATCGCGCTGCATGAAGCAAACTTGAAGACCGGCGGAATCGGCGGCAGCCAATTGCCGGCGCCACAAGCGGGATTGATGGCGCTGTTGGCTAAAGGAATCGTGGGCGGGCAAATGGCCTGGGGCCTGCTCGGAATCGGAGCCGCGCTCGGACTGGCGCTCGTCTTCTGCGGCGCGCGCGCGCCGATGCTGGTCGCCGTCGGCATGTATCTCCCGTTCGAAACCTCCTCTGCGATCTTCATCGGAGGCGTTCTGAAATGGATGGCCGATCGTATGTCCCAAAACCGGAGCGCCGAAGACAAGCTGGTGATCGAGGAGAAAGGCACGCTGGTGGCCTCCGGCCTGATCGCAGGCGAAGCGATCGTCGGGATCCTGCTCGCCGTGGTGTTCTTGGCGGGCATTCCAGCCATCGCGACCTTTCCGTTTTATCCCGCCTGGGGCGGCTGGCTCTCTCTGATCGGGTTCGCGGCGATTGGCTACGTACTGGTTAGAGTACCGACGCGAAAAGTGCAGCTAACGGAACTGTGAGGCGCGGCCTGTGCAGGCAGCTTTCAATCTCCTTCTGCCCTAGAAACTTCGCACCCGGGCTGCCCCTGCAATGCCTTTTCGAATGGAGTCATTCCGATTAAGGTCTCGCGGCGCAGGCCCAATACCATTTCCGCGGCTCTGTTACAACCGCATACCGTGCCATCTTGAGCGATCACCAGAACTGCAACTTGCGGGTTGGCGAGATCGGTGCGCGGCTGCGGGTTCGCCTCGGCCAGGCGCGCTCTCCTCTGGGCTAAAATTCGATCCCGGCTGGATATTTCCAGAAGCACGGCTCCGATCAAGCACAGGCCCGATATGACCAGCTCGACTAGATCGCGCAAATCGTGAGACCGGTTCGGCAGCCAAATGCCCGCGTTTTGCAAGATACCCATAGCTTGAGAGATCGCCAGTAATCCGAGAAGCCCGAGAAGAAATCGGTCCGATCCTCCCTGGCGCCGTCGTACTACGTGGATGCACCAAAAAATCGTCGCCAGACAGAATACTATCGCGACGCCGGCCAGCGGATCTGTTTGCATCAGCACAAAGGCATGCATTACGCAACTCCTTTGAATCGGTCGGTACGGCTCAGACCCGAGAAATTGTGAACCATAGGTTATTCCGAAGCCTCCCGCATTCTTTCACCGCTTAGCCGTGGTGTTCGCAGGGAGGCGCGCAGTTCGAGAATAATCGCTGCACCCAAGAACAGAATCGCCGTAAGCCAGTTGATAAGCTTCTGTCCGAAAAACCCATCCAAAAATCCGAGCAAAGCCACTAAAGTGCGGTTGCCGGCCGAGCGGCCACGGGCGCACCACCACACTATGGCTAAACACGGAAATATCGCCATCGCATCCGTCGGGCTCATGATTAGAAACGAATCACCATTGTCTTCGACGCACTTCGCAGCGTTTCGAACAATATGTCCCCTTCGGAGCTGCCGCGGCCGGTTGATTTGAGGCCGCGAGCAGGCCAATATTTCTGCAGCTGCGAGCGAAGGATGATTAGCCCCTGGCTCTTTATTTGCGACACCCGCGAAGGATGCCGATGAATAAGCTGGGCGATTTCTCGCAAGCTCATCTCGTTGTAATAATACAGTCGTAACACTAACCGTTTTGCTGCCGGCATGATCTCGATCGTTTGCGAGATGAATCGCTGGAGCTCACTTCTTTCGAAAATTTGATACGGCAGTTCTTCCGCACGGTTCTTTATAGCCGTGAGCAGGTCCCGTTCGCTCGTCTCAGACAATGTCTTGGCATTCGGCATCGTGCCAACATCAGACTGCCAAGCGCGATACTGCTCCAAGGAAAGGTTCAATTGTTTCGACATTTCTTCTTCTGTGGGAACGCGATCAAATTGCTCCTGCAGTGCGACGACGGCAGCGGCGAGCTGTTTAGATCGCTGCCGCTGTTTGCGAGTAGCACAATCCATACGACGCAAACTGTCGATGATCGCGCCTCGAATCCTGAATTCCGCGTACGTTTTTAATTTCGTGTTCCGGCTGGCGTCAAAGTGATCGATCGCTGCAATGAGACCCAGTGTTCCTGCTGAAATCAGGTCTTCCAGGCTTACGTTGGTAGGGAGTCGCTTGCGAATTTGCCGGGCGATCAGCCGAACTTGTGGAAGATGTTCCAGAATCAGCCGCTCCCTTTCGGTGTTGCTGCTATCTGAAGTGATCTGCCTGCGTGGCTCACTCGGGTCGCGTAAGTGCCCCAGCAAAGCCTCGCCGCCATTGCCGCGCGACACGAACGCTCGCGTCCCGAGTGTGGATTCACTCCCAATCTGCCCTTGGCCCGCTATCGCTTTCACACTGCAACAAAGAGCAGATCTTGGGCCAATCTCGTGCAATTCGAAATCAGCGGCTTACCACGCTGTGAAACGACGCCACACTGACATGGTCGGCAAGCAATTGTCGCATTAGGCCATGGCACCCAACCACGGGCGGGAACTTCCTCACGTACGCGCAGCGTCGTATTACCATTTCAAGACTGTTTTGGCTGGCAGCCTATTACCTTCGTACTACGATAAAAAGTATTTTCGGTCGCTGGACTCGCTCGCGACCGACAATAAATTGTCGTCCGGCAACTATTCGCCTTCCCCCAGGCCCTTCGTCTCACAAACTCTCTACAACAACAGCGTAGAGTTCGCCAGGCCCATGCACGCCTCTGATGAGGATCTGTTCGATATCCGCCGTGCGGCTCGGCCCGGTGATCAAGACCATCGAGCTGGTTTGCTCGGCTGGTTTTGGTATCGTCGCCAGCAGCTCATCCAGGTTCGCGAGTATCCTCGACTGCGGGATAACGGCCACGTGCACCGGCGGGAGCAACGAAATCAGGCGCGCTTCGGCGGGGCTGGCCAGCATCACCAGAGTGCCGGTTTCGGCCAACGCATAATCGGCGCTCGTAATCCCGATATCCGCGCTCGCACAGCTATCGCGCAAGGCTTCGCGGTCCGCAAATCCGGATCGAACCTGCTCGAATCCAATGACGCCGCAGCTTTTCAAGAACGGCGCGTTCGAGGCGACCGCGTTCTTACCTCGCAAGAGTTCACGTAACGCGCCGGGGACCGCCCCACCATCCGGTACTACGAAAACTTTTCCCGATAGCTTCTCGAGATTTTGGGCGAAGACTTGTATATAAAGGTTGCGACCCAACTGCGGGTCTCGCAATAGCGGCGCAACCAGGGGAGCCGGTAGAGAAGACGCACTGCCGGTTCGCCCCAGAGCGGTGCGTATGCCGGTCAGGATCTGTTCGCGTGCAGTCATGGCCAGCCTCGCCGCTCTCCCCAGAGTTGGTGGAAACTCTTGGGCGCCAAGCGCGGCAGTTCGCGCGTGCTGGCCCATTTCTTCAACGGCCCGACCTTGGGCGGAACCGGCGCCCACTTCGCACCCAAGCTCGCCAGCATCCGGTAAACGCGCGGATGCGTCATCACCCACGCAAATAACCAGAACGTCAGCCGCTCCAGTGCCCCCGATCCTTGTATTCTCTGCGCCTCCGTCACTTCCGACCGAAGCTTCAGTAACAGCTTCGGAATCTCGATCTTGACCGGACAAACCTCCGCGCACGCGCCGCACAGGCTGGATGCGAATGGCAGCCACGAATCTTCCGCGACGCCGTGAAATTGCGGCGTGATAATGGCGCCGATTGGCCCCGAGTACACCCAGGGATAATTGTGCCCGCCGATCTTTCGATAAACCGGGCAATGATTCAGGCAAGCGCCGCAGCGAATGCAATACAGCGACTGCCGCTTCTCCGGATCGCTCAGCAGCTTGGTTCGGCCATTGTCCAGCAGCACCAGATAAAACTCATCCGGTCCATCGATTTCTCCCGTGCGCCGAGGTCCCGACAGAAACGACGTGTACGACGTCAGCGGCTGGCCGGTGGCGCTCCGTCCGAGCAAATTCAAGAAAACGGCCAAGTCCTGCGCGCGTGGAATCAGCTTCTCGATGCCCGCCACTGCGATGTGGATCTTCGGCGCGGAGCTCGATAAACGCGCATTTCCTTCGTTCTCCACCACTACCACCGCGCCCGAATCGGCGATCAGAAAATTCGCGCCCGTGACACCGATGTCGGCATGCAGAAATTTCTCGCGCAGGGTCGCCCGTGCAATTTTGGTTTGATTCTCCGGCACCTCCTCCTTGTCAACGCCCAACGTCCGGGTGAACAGATCGGCCACGTCATAGCGCGTCATATGCAATGCGGGCGCGACGATATGATAAGGCCGCTGGTGCGCGAGCTGCAGAATATACTCGCCCAGGTCTGTCTCCACTGTCTCCAACTGGTGCCGCTCCAGGTGATCGTTAAAGTGGATCTCCTCAGTCGTCATCGATTTCGACTTTACGATCAGCCGCGCGTTGCGTTCTTTCGCCAGCCCCAGCACGAAATCGGCGACTTCATCCCCGGTCCGGCAAAAGATGACTTTGCCACCGTGTGCGATCACGTTAGATTCGAGCTGTTCCAGGTAATAATCCAGATGCTCGATCGTGTGCCGCTTGATCTCGTTGGCGCGCGTCCGGAGCGCTTGGTAATCGGGCAGCCGATCCACCGCCACCGCCGCCGCGCGATGATCGATCAGCCGCTGCGTGGCTGAATAGATGGCAAGCTGCAAGCGCGGGTCGGCCAACGTTTGCGCGAATTGTTCGGTGGGGACGTCAGGCATTTTCGAGTTATCTGAATTATCTGGACGCCAGCACCTCGGCCAGATGCATAGTCCGGATCGGAAGCCCGGCGCGCCGGATGACGCCTTCCAGCTGCATCAGGCAGCTCGAGTCAACCGACACCACTGTCTCGGCCCCCGTTTTTCGAATCGATTCGATTTTAGTCCCCGCCATTGCGGCCGAAACATCTGGAAATTTTACCGAGAACGTGCCACCGAACCCGCAACACTGTTCGGCTGCGTCCATCTCCCGCAGTTCCAAGCCGCGGACCTTCGCGAGTAGACGCCGCGGGCCATCTTTGACGCGCAGTTCCCGTAGGGCATGGCAGCTATCGTGGTACGTGACCGCACGCTCCAAACGCGCTCCCACATCCTCCACGCCGGCCACTTCCAGCAGGAACCGCGAAAACTCCCAAACTCGTGCCCCGAGTCTCCGCGCCTCGTCCCTCTCATTCGACCCTTCCGGAAAAACATCCATGAAATGGTGCGCGATCATCGAAGTGCACGAACCCGACGGAACAACGATGTACTCGCTATCGCGGAATACGCCCAGAAAATGCTGCGCCACTTTGCGGGCTTCCTCTGGATACCCGCTGTTAAATGCCGGCTGTCCGCAGCACGTCTGGGCCTGCGGAAAATCCACTTCGTATCCGACACGTTGCAGCACTTCGGCTGCCGCCAGACCCACTTGTGGGAAGAGCTGATCGACGACACAGGTGACGAACAGGGATGCGCGCGGCACGAAGCTTCAATTGTACCCAGCAGGTCGCGGCGTTTACCATGTAGATCGTGGAGCTTGTGACCGTAACCGCCCCGATGCCCGCCGAACCGAATTACCTGGCGCTCGAACAAGGCAATATCCTGTACTTTCCCCACACTCCTTTCCCTTTTTCCGACCAGGAGCGCGATGTGCTGCGGTCCAGCGAGCTGTCCTCCAGCCGTCATCACAAGAACATCGCCTACCGGCCGGCCACAGACAAAGTGACGGGATTCGATAGCGGCGCCGTCAAGGACCCCGAACGGCTGCGGACCGTGCTCCGCGCCTATTCTCAGCGAGCGCTGGAATTCTTACGGTCGTTCGTGCCACGCTACATGGACCAATGCCGCCTCGATTTCGCCAGCTTCCGCCCGCTCGAAGAAGAAGGCCGCGACCTGCCCACGAAGAAACGCAACGACCTGCTGCACGTCGATAGCTTCCCTACCCGCCCCACGGGCGGAGATCTGATTCTGCGCTTCTTCACGAATATCAATACAACCAAGCCGCGCGTGTGGATCACTTCCGATCCCATGGCCGCGCTGGCGCCCCGCTATGCCGACGATGCGGGGCTGAGTAAGATCGCGCGCGGCGCCGGGTCGCTCCTCAGCCGCATGCTGTTTGGCGCCGGCCTCGGAATCAAGCGGTCGCCTTACGACCGCTTCATGCTCGGCTTCCACGATTATCTGAAGTTCAAAGACGACTACCAGCGCGATTGCCCAAAATACCGCTTTGAGTTTCCGCCCGATTCGAGCTGGATGGTGTTCACCGATGTAGTTCCGCACGCCGTTCTGTCGGGCCAATACGCGCTGGAACAGACTGTGATCGTCAAGCGTGAGTCGCTCGTTAAACGCGAACACGCCCCGATCGCGATTCTGGAGGCGATCTGCCATCAACGGCTGGGATAACTGATGCTGTATCTGGAACTACCCAACATCCCCCGACCCCGGCCGCGCATGATGGTCGCGGCTGCCCGCGCACAGTGTCGTAAAGTTGGTCAGGACGTGAAACAGGAAAAGTGGCGCTCTGTCTCTCCGGCGTCAGAAAGAGACGATACAGTAAACTCCAGCACGGCCATCATTGTCAGAGCCAGGCACAGAAGCGCCGCGCCCCCGCGGAGTTCGGCGAGTGCCTAAGAGAACTGATGGTCGAAGCGCAGGATACCACCGCAAACCAGACCAGCACGTGCCAGGGAGCCCAGCGTAATGGCGCGGAGCGGAAATCGGTCCACCATCCGAACCACACTGCCTGTGGCTCGGGGGCATTCCGGATGCACGTTCATATTTGCCTGGAATGCTCATACGGCGGTCTGGCGCGGCGAGCGGAATAAACACGGTTATCGCAAATGCCCGAATCTTTCGCGCACGCGAACGAAACGACGACGCCGCAACCAGTCCCAGCCCAGACAGGAACAATCCCAACGGGACATGCTGCGGCTCGCATCGGAAACAGCTCCGAAGAGAAATTGTCAGAGACCCAGAAGTACGGCTTGTCGTAAATCCACTCGCGCGTGAAATACGCATAGGGATCGGATGGGTCAGGACGCCAGGGGCCAAGCGAAAAGCGGCCGATCGATCGTGGATAGTCGCCATTGTGGGCCCTACTGAGCGAAGGCCCGACGAACAACTGAAAGCGTACGATCGCGCCAAAAGCCCGCAACCAGCACCGCCTCCATCCAACGGTCTCGAGACACCTAGTCCCGCGCAAGCACTAGCCGATTGTACTGAAATGGCGAAAGTCGCTGATCCGTCCGCACAATAAGCGCGCACGTCGCGGCGTAACCAGCAGGTCGCGGCGGGAGCGTTGCCCGCATCGCGCAAGCGCGATCAAAACCGGCACCGCCAGCCGGACGGTACAGCTTACTTGGTGATCGTCGGATTCACCCAGCCGGCCTTCAGAACGTTCTGCGACGGCCGGAAGCTCAAATAGTCCACGTGATCGGGGATGTCGGCCCATCCGTGTACCACCCCGGGCGGAACGACAATGACATCACCAGGCTTGACGACGACTTTCTTCACCTCGTACGCCATTCCCCCGCAGCTTGGCCCGTTCGGCCCTCCAGGAGCGTTATTGTTGCTGTGCCTTCCATTCACGATATAGCCGTCGGTGAACATCGTTCCGCCACCAGAGACGATGTAATAGCCCTCAGTTTGAAAATCGTGAACAATGCCTCCCGCCGTCCCGCCCGGAGGAAGACTCGCCATCTCCCGCCCGCAGGCCTCGGGAGCCGGTGCACCGGCGCGTCCCGCATTGCCGCGGCCCGCTGCCGCAGGCGCGGGGTTTCTTGTGGACCCCCGATGAATCACTCCGACGGTGAAGTTCTCGTAACCGAGATCGACAACTTTCGTGTTCTCATCCACGACCTGCTTCGATTGTTCACTGTTGCTGACCTGGTCGATCTCTTCTTTCATGATGTAAGTGGCCGTAGTCGGTTTCGTTTTCTCCGCCTGGGCGAATACCACAGCCGGGCTCAGCACCCACCCCGCAACAACCGCCGTCAGTAACTTCTGTTTCATGATGGTCCTCCTGGCCGGAATTTCGGTTTACCTGCACCGAATCATTCTATACCCGAATTGAGTTCCGCCGGACGCATCGAAGGAAGTTCGCGGTCAGCCGTCTATGCGACGAACCGAGCGTTGAGCGTCGAATCCGGCCTAATTCGACACACCTCGAGCGCTGCTAAGCGCTTTTTTTGTACCTGATGATCTAGCGAATGGAAATCATCGCGCCGGCTCGCTGTCTACCAGCCGCCAAGCTATCGGCAGTATCAATCGGGCTCACCCGCGCATCGCGCGTGCATGCAACGAGGTCAGCGCCTGCCAGCCGGCGGCAACAGCGCCCTCCTGCCAGTCGGGCTGAGAATACGGCGCGGTCACGGCAGACCCGATCAGCAGCCGGTTCTCGACCTTCGACAACTGCGCGCGCCGCTCCTCCGAGCGTCCGCTCGCAAATCCACCGCGGCTGTATTCGACCTTCTTCCACCACACGGCATAAGCGCTCTCGAACTCCGGGCGCATCTGCGGGTGGACTTTGCTCGAATGCATCAGCACGTGCTCCACCCGATCGGCGACAGGCTTGTCGATCAGGTCGCCCACCGGACCATTCGAGTACAGGCCCAGCAGCACGCCTTTGCGCGAGAAGTACCCAAACGAGGGATAGGAGAATTCGCCGATCGGCAGATCGGAGTACAGGTGCCCGCCGTAAATCTGGTCGTCCTCTTCCCAAAACCGGCGCTTCATCGCCAGGCCCATTTTGGCGCTGTCGCTGTGATTCGTAGCGCGCACCGCCGCCATCATCTCGGGGGAGAACTGGCAATCGAGCTTGGCAAGAATCGACATCGGCAGGCAGATTACGACGTAATCGACCGTAAGGACTTGCGTTTGTCCCGTCTTCGTATCGCGATAAGTGACCGTGGCAGCGCGCTCGTCCTGCCTAACCGACTGCACGTCGGCGTTGAACGTGATGCGGTCCGGCCCGATCGCACGCGCGAACGCTTTGGGGATCTGATCCATACCGCCGACCGGTTGGAACATCGGTGCCGCCGCAGTGCCCTCGCGCGGAGGAATGGACCGGATACGCCGGGCGAATCCGGACTGAAGCAGCGCGCTCAGCTCGTATGGATCCCCGGGGCCGCGATTTTCAAAACCTTTGTAGCGCCGGTCTTTTGGATCCAGATAGCCCTCGGTGACGAGGAAACGCACCAGCCGGTCCTGGTCCTCGGCGCTCAGCGGCAGATCCAAGGCGTGCTGGTCGATGGCCTTCACGATCAACTCGTTCACGTGACCCACCATGTCGGCCTTAACCTCGCGCAGTCGCACGCGCTTCTTCGCGAGTGAGCCCGCGGACGCTCCTTCGTAGTAGAAGTACGAACCCTCCGCTTCGTTAACGAACATTTCCAGGCTGACACCTAATTCCCTGCAGTAGTTCAGCAGGCCGGTGTGTGAATACGGAATGCGCCACGGGCCGGCGTTGACCCACAGCCCCTCGTCCCATTTGCAATGCTGCGTTTCGCCGCCAATTTCGGTGTGTGTCGCGCCTCCCCGAATAGTCCAGCACAACCCGCCCACCCGGTCCCGCGCCTCCAGTATGTGGAAATCGTATCCGAGCCGCGACAGCTCATATCCTAGCGTCAGGCCCGAAATGCCCGCCCCGAGTATGAGCACCTTGTTGTTGCGCGGGCGACCCGAAAGCACGGGACGCTTGCCGGCGTCCTGCGCCATCAAATCCCACGCGGAGAGTGCGCTCATCACCAGTGACGAGCCGCCCACTAAACCAAGCTGGCCGAGGAATCGCCGACGAGTCGGCACAGAGTGAGAACCAGACGACAAGGTCGTGTTCATGTTGTGTTCCAAATCTGCCTCCGGAGATAAAATCCGGCGCAACTTTCATCGTACCGCATACGCGGGTTTCAGCACACGCCTTCACACCACGCTTCCATCACTTGCGCGGGATAAATTCCGTGACTCGCGGCGCAATCGTATCGCCTACGAACAAATGTCCGCGCGAGTCCATGGCCATATAATTCGCCTCTCCAAACTGGCCGTTCCCGCGCCCTGGGCCGTTGCCGATCGCTCCCAGCACGTTGCCGTCCCAATCGATCTTGAACACCTGCCCGTCCTGACCCGTCGCCATCCAAAGCTGCTTGCGCGCGTCGACGTAGAACGCGCAAATGAGATTCCGCGTCTGAATCGTCTTGATGAATTTCCCAGTCCCGTCATAAACCACGATGCGATACTCCTCGCGATCGCCGATATAAACATTTCCGTTGCTCGGATTCACGGCGATCGCGTGCGCCATACTGAAGTGCCCCGGCCCGGGACTGTTCCCGAACCACTGCGTAATGAACTTGCCGTTCTTGTCCAGCCGAAGTATGCGCGCCGCACCGCTCATGTTTGTCGCCGACCTATCGGTGTCGTTGGGACTCTCGTTGGCGTGCCCCATCGCGATGTAAACGTCGCCATTGGCCGCGAACGCCATCTGCAGCGGCTGCCACAATAATCTCTGCCCCTGCGCTTCGTCCCAATCGCCCCTCTGTCCCCTGACCCCCAGCGTCATGAGCACCTTCCCATCGGGACTCAGCTTCGTCACGGTGTCGCCGTTCTCGTCCGAGATCCAGATATTGTCCTCGGCATCGATCGCCAGGCCGTGGGCTTTATTCTGATGCCCGATCACGTCCTCGCCGATCGTCCGGATCAGTTTGTGATGCTCGTCGAATTCGAACAACTGCGGCTTTCCCGCAGGATTCCGCTGAAATGCGAACAAGTGGTCCTTCGAATTAATCGCCACCGCGGGGATACCCGCAGTCAATCCCTCGGGAAGCGTGAATGGATAAGCGGTCGCCAGATCCAGGTCGACCGGATGCTGCTCGTGAACCATCCCGGCGCGATTCTTGCCCCAACCGCAGATGGGCGAGTGCGAGCACCGCTCGGGATCCGTGCCCATCGTTGGCGCACCCGTTTGCGCGAAAGCCGCCATCCCAGTCAGGCCGCCCGCAATCGCAAGGCTGCAAATATTTCTCCGATTCATTCCACACCTCCTCATGACGTATCCGAGCCATAATACCTTTGTTTCGTAGCCCGTTGTGGCGGCATGCCGTCGTGCGTGCCGCGTTCACTATCGTGCGACCGCCATGGTCCAGGATTAAAGCACGTTCGCGCATAGCCGCAGCGCAATATCGGATGATAAGAACATGAACTTAAACGCCATCATCCGCGAGGATGATCTCCAGCCCGCATGACTCGCTATCGCAGTGATCGCCGCCCGGGCGGAGCCGGCCTTCAAGAATCCTATCGGTTCAGTGCAGAAAACCCATCCGTAGCAGTTGCCGAGCCCACGCCGGCCGCACTCGCACGGCCGCCGCGCGCCGCTCATCTGCCCGCGCTCACCGGCCTACGTTTCTTCCTCGCCCTCTGGGTCATCGTCAATCATCTGGTCGGCAAGGGAAACATTTACGAGCCTATCGCCGCCTCGCTGCCGGGTCCCCTACAGGCCATCATTCGCGGCGGCTATCAAGCGGTCCCTACGTTCTTCGTATTGTCAGGCTTCGTCCTGGCGAGAACTTACGCTTCCACCAGCTGGAATGCGCTGAACGCCTGGAAATACTTAGTCGGCCGCTTCGCGCGTATCTATCCGGTTTACCTGCTCAGCCTCCTGATTGTGCTGCCGTTCATCGTTAGATCCAAAGAGCAGCCGAAAGGTTGGCTCGTAACGATGCACCTCACGCTCACGCAGGGATGGTTTGTGGGTCACTACAAAGCTGGCTGGAACACGCCCGCGTGGTCGCTTTCGTGCGAGATGTTTTTTTACCTGATCTTCCCGCTGTTGATCCTCACCCTGAAAGATTGGGGCTGGCGCAGGACCATCGGTGCTGCCTTACTCTCCTGCGCACTAACTCTAGCGATGTTGGCTGTGGGAATTTCCGATCAGCTTAAACCAATGATTCATCTCTCGGATTTTCTGATGGGCATCGCTGCGTGCCGCGCATTCGATCTTCTCACCGAGCGCGGCGTAGTTCCCAGCGGAAAATGGCTTTACCGCATCGGACTGATTGGCTCGGCGGCTATCATCGGCTACGCGCAGTTTCTGCCAAAATCCGTCCCGATGAACACACTGTTGCGCCCGATGAACGCGTTGCTGCTGCTCGGTCTGGGCCTGGGCGGAGGCTGGGTCGCGCGCGCCCTTTCCACGCGCCCCATTGTATTTCTCGGCAAGGCGAGCTACGGCATGTACATTCTCCACGTCCCGATCTTATGGTGGGCCGTCAGTTGGCCGCGATTCGCCGTTCGCTACCTCTACGTAGCGTTCGTGGTCGTAATCTCCTGCATTGTCTACGCCGCGCTTGAGGAGCCGGCCAATCGCTGGATCCGCTCGCGGGTTAGACGTGGCGCACGCACTCACCGTGCCGTATTCACGCGCGTGTGAATACCGAATACTCAAACCGCACCGCGCGTCTAAACTATGAACGCGCGTCGATCCTACGTTTTCGGTCGTGAAGCGGTGACGCCGGAATTTCCCGGTTCTTGTCCGGGAGGCGCACCCACGCACTACATTCGGTCTATGATCGCATTCAGTGTGCCGCTGGGGCGCATCGCTGCCGCGCACATCGCGTCATCCGGAAAATAGTAACCTCCGATGTCCACTGGCTTGCCTTGCGCCGCCAGCAATTCCCGCGTAATCTTCTCCTCGTTACCAGCCAGCTCGGCCGCAACAGGAGTGAAGCGTTGCTTCAACTCCGCGTCCTCGTTCTGCGCCGCGAGTGCCTTTGCCCACGCCAATGCGAGATAAAACGTCGAGCCTCGGTTGTCGATCTCATTCACCTTGCGCGACGGGTAGCGCGCATCTTCAAGGTATTGGCCGATCGCCTGGTCCAGCGTCTTCGCAAGCAGCGCCGCCCTCCGGTTTCCGGTCTTTGCGGCCACAAACTCCAGCGAGGGCACCAGCGCACAGTATTCTCCGAGCGAGTCCCAGCGCAGATGCCCCTCTTTCAATAGCTGCTGCACGTGCTTGGGTGCCGAACCGCCGGCCCCGGTCTCAAACAATTGGCCGCCCCGAAGAAGCGGCACGATCGAGAGCATGCGGGCGCTCGTCCCCAACTCCAAAATGGGGAACAGGTCCGTCAGATAGTCACGAAGCACGTTGCCGGTGACGGAGATCGTGTCCTCGCCGCGGCGAGTTCGCTCCAGCGAGAACTTCATCGCGTCCACCGGCTTCATGATCTTAATTTGCAGCCCCGAGGTGTCGTGTTCGGATAAGTAGGCTTTCACTTTCTGGATGATTTGCGCGTCGTGGCCGCGGTCCGGGTCGAGCCAGAACACCGCGGGCGCGCCAGTGGCCCGCGCGCGCGTCACTGCCAGCTTCACCCAATCCCGTATAGCCTCGTCTTTCGTCTGGCATGCGCGGAAGATATCGCCGCGCTCGACGCTCTGTTCGAGCATTGTTTTGCCGCCCTCGTCAACAATGCGAATAGCGCCGTTGCCGGGAGCGACAAACGTCTTATCGTGCGAACCGTACTCTTCCGCCTTCTGCGCCATGAGCCCAACGTTGGACACGCTCCCCATGGCCGACGGATCGAACTGCCCGTGCCGCTTGCAGTCCTCGATCATGACCTGATAAATGGTGGCGTAGCACCGGTCCGGAATCATGGCCACGGTGTCTTCGAGTGCGTCTTCTTTGTTCCACATCTTGCCGCCATCGCGGATCACTACCGGCATCGACGCGTCGACGATCACATCGTTGGGAACGTGCAGGTTGGTCTTACCCACCCGCGAATCGACCATTGCCAAGCCGGGACCCTTTTCGTAGCAGGCTGCGATGTCGGCCTCGATCTCGGCCTTCTTCGCAGCCGGAAGGCGGTCGAGCTTCGCGAGGACATCCGCCAGCCCGTTATTGACGTTGCCGCCGCACTCCTGGATCGCGCCGGCGTGCTTCTCCAGGGCGTCCGCAAAATAGACCGACACGCAGTGCCCGAACATGATCGGATCCGAGATCTTCATCATCGTGCACTTCAAATGCAGCGACAATAGCGCGTTCTCAGCTTTGGCGGCGGCCATCTGCAGCGCATAGTATCTCCGCAGCGCCGTCACGTTCATCACCGCCGAGTCGATCACTTCGCCCTCCATCAGCGGGAGCTTTTGCTTCAACACTTTTACAGCGCCGGTTGAATCGACAAACTCGATGCGCGCGTTGGTTGCGACACGCAGCGTCGTGGATTTCTCGCTGCCATAGAAGTCCTTCTCATTCATGTGGGCGACACGCGTCACCGAGCCGGACTTCGGCCAGGCTCTCATGCCCTTGTGTGGATGTTTCCGCGCGAACGCTTTCACCGACGTCGCAGCACGGCGGTCCGAATTGCCTTCGCGCAATACGGGGTTCACCGCCGAGCCCAGGACCACGCCAAACCGGGCCTGCAGCGCACGCTCTTCCTCCGTCGACGGCTCCTCGGGATAATCGGGTATGTTGTAGCCCTTTCTCCGGAGTTCCGCTATGGCCTCCTGGAGTTGCGGAATCGAGGCGCTGATGTTAGGAAGCTTGATGATATTCGCCTCGGGTGTCTGCGCCAGCTCGCCCAGCCGGGTCAACTCGTCGGGAATCTTCTGATCGCTGCGCAGGCACTCAGGAAAGTTGGCGATGATCCGTCCCGCCAGCGAGATGTCCGCGGTTTCGACCTCCACCCCCGTGCCCTTGAAGTACGCTCGCAAAATGGGCAGCAGAGCGTACGACGCGAGTGTGGGAGCCTCGTCAGTTTTGGTCCAAGTAATTTTCATGTATTGCTCTCAGTATGAGTGTGGAGAGAACGCGGCTGCAGAAAGCGGCGCGCCTCAAATAATGAAGCGTAGCATGAGTCAGCATCCGGATCACACCGCAATAGGCTCCAGTATCCGCGCCGAAGGCTGAGGCGCCGCGGTAAATTTGACCGTTCTTTAGTCTCGTCGGGACTCCTGCTGCCGGCAGATCCGCCGCGATCCTCTCGCGGTGTCTGGTGCGAGGAGCGCTTGTCGCTCTGCGCTACCATGAAAGAGAATGCCAGCAACAACGGAACCCGGCATCTTCGACGAATCCGAACTGGTTGCGAAAGCACGCGAAGGCGATACGGCGGCTTACAACCAGCTGGTCAATAAGTATTCGCCGAAGATCTACCGGCTCGCAAAGCACATCACGCAGCACGAGGAAGACGCCGAGGACGTCTTGCAAGAGACGTTTCTGAAGGCCTTCGAGCATCTGGGCGACTTCCAGGGGCAATCGAAGTTCTACACCTGGATCGTTCGCATCGCAGTGAACGAATCGCTGATGAAGCTGCGCAAACGTAAATCGGACCGGACGGTTCCCCTGGACGAGCCGTTAGACACGGGGGAGGATACGGTCGTCCGGGAAGTCGCGGTTTGGGACGAAAACCCGGAACAAAAGTACTCCCGTGAGGAACTCGGCCAGATTTTGGATGAGGCCGTGCAAAGCCTCCGCCCGGTTTTCCGCACCGTTTTCGTGTTGCGCGACATCGAAGAATTGAGCACGGAAGAGACCGCTGAGGCCCTGGGAATCTCGATTCCCGCGGTAAAAAGCCGGCTGCTTCGTGCACGACTTCAGCTTCGCGAGAAGCTCACGCGCTTTTTCAAACGGAAAGGGGACGACGTTTTTGCTTACCTGTAAGGAGTTTCTGCAGGAGCTGAATGATTATCTCGACGACGCGGTCGACATCGAGCTGCGGCGGCACATCGAGGCTCATATCACCGAATGCCCGAATTGTTTCGTGATCCTCGATACCACCAAGAAGACCATCCAGGTCTACAAGGGCATGCAGCCGCAGGTGCTTCCTGACGAGGTCAGCTCACGCTTGAACCGGGCAGTGGAGCGCATGCTGACTCAAAAAAGAAACAGCACAGCTCCTCGATAGACTGCGGCGATCGTCCGGCGCCACGGCTTGCAAGCGTCACTGCCGGCCGGAGCTAGGCGCTTTGGGCTCGCGCCAGTACGCGGCGACAGGAGATGCTTCCGGACGCGAACCCTTGCTGCACCAGCTTTCCGCGAATCTTCTCCAATTGAGCCGAATACGCGGGAAACTCCACCGACACCTCCGCGATGTGGTGGTACAGTTCCGGATTTACGGGGAAATCAAGCGCAGCTAGCGTTTCCAGCAGATCTTCCAGGAGCCTCGGCTCCACGGCCACGCATACTGAAACCAGTTCGCCTTCCTGGCCGAACAGCGCCGGTCTCGGCTCGGCGTCGTGCATCACCGTCATCGGATTACTCCCTTTCTAACGGCGACCCGGCCTGAAATAAAAATCCCCTGGACAAGTGCCAGGGGGTTTTAGTTTCGTGAAGACCGACTCACCTTTAGCACTTTTTATCGTGGTTGCAATTAGTCAGCCCCGCCGCGGCAGGACCTAAATCAATCCACGTTGCGATTCCAGCTTATCACCGCGCCAGAGCGGATTGCAATAGGAAATTCACGCATCGCGGGGCCGGCACCTGCGTTTTCACTGATCGCGCACGGTCTTGTCACGCATCTGTCACCCAGCCGGTACCGAGATGTTCTATATTCATCTGTATGCTTAAGGTCTTTGCAGTAGCGCTTGGTGTATTTCTTCTTACGAGCTCTCTTTACGGTCAAGCCCCAGTGGGCGGAGCAACTCTAAACGGGACGGTTACGGATCCCAGTGGCGCCGCCGTAGCCGGAGCCAAAGTGACTGCCGAGAACCTCGCCACCGGTTTAACGCGCAGTACTACGACAACCGCTGCCGGCCTATACAACTTTCCCGATCTGCCGGTGGGGACCTATGATCTGACCGTGGAACAGTCTGGATTCAAATCCGTGAAACGTACCGGGATCACGCTGGCAGTGGGCGCGGTAGCGACCCTGGATATCCCGCTGGAATTGGGCGCGACGCAGGAAACGATCAGCGTGACCGCGGAAGTGCCGGTCGTCGAAACGACGCGTTCGCAGACGTCGACAGTGGTCACGACGCAGGCCGTTGCCGATCTGCCGATCAACGGCAGGAACTTTCTGGATTTTACGGTCCTCACGCCAGGCGTGACGCGCGACCCTACCCGCACGGGCGATCTCTCTTTCGGCGGGCAGCGTGGCACCGCCAACAGCCTGCTGGTAGATGGGTCTGACGCGAACAATGTTTTCTTCGGGCAGTCCTCGGGCCGCGCCGGAACCGGACGCAATCCTTATAGCTTCAGCCAGGACGCCGTGCAGGAGTTTCAAGTAAACACGAACGGGTATGCTGCGGAGATCGGGCGCGCCGGCGGCGGCGTAATCAACGTGATCACGAAGTCCGGCACCAACGACTTTCACGGCACTGCGTTCGAGTTCTTCCGCGATAAAGCGCTCAACGCAAACCAGTGGGAAAACAATCGCCGGGGCATCCCCAAGCGCGCGTATCATTTCAACCAGTTTGGCGGCAACTTCGGCGGTCCGGTCGTGAAGAATAAATTGTTCTTCTTCTTCGACTACGATGGCCAGCGCAACACCACTCCAAATCCGGTTTTCTTCCAAGTTCCTGTTCCGTCGGATCCGCTGTCGCAACAAGCCGCGCAATCGCTGCAAAAGTACCTGACGCCTTACAGCAACGCGCTGAACAACGACGTCTATCTCGGCAAGGTGGATTGGAACCTTACCAATAACCAACGGCTCAGCGTGCGCTACAACGCGAATCGTTTCGTCGGGCAAAATTTCGAAAACACCGGGCCGTCGAGCGCCGCCGAGCATACCGGTAACAGCAACGTGACCACGGACAACGTGGCGGCCAGCCACACCATTACGATCGGCGCGCTCAGCGTATTGGAATCACGCTTCGTTTTTACTCGCGACAACGAGCCCGGTTTTGCGAATTCGGCCGCGCCCGAGGCCATCATCCGCCAGAATGGGACCACGGAGTTGTCCATTGGCAGGAACGACTTCAGCCCACGCTATACCAATGCGAAAACGTATCAATGGGCCGAGGCCTTCTCCCGTGAACTCGGCAGGCATTCGCTCAAATTTGGCCTGGATATGGATTTCCAGCAGATCGGCAACTTCTTCCCGGGTAATTTCAGCGGTTCCTATGTGTTCAACAGCCTGGCTGATTTCGCCGCCGACAAGCCGTTCAGTTACACCCAGGCTTTTGCCGGCGCGGGCACGGCCGGCGCGTTATCTCAGCCGAATGTGAACGAGTACAGTTTCTATGCCCAGGACTCCTGGCGCGCCACCGAGCGGCTAACGCTGAACTACGGGGTACGCTACGACTTTTTCGATTACGCACAGCCGTCCGTGCACAATCCCGATCCTGGGCTTGCAGCCATGGGCCTGGACACCGCAAAGATCCATCTCGATAAGAACAACATCGGTCCACGCGCGGGATTTGCTTACCGTTTGGATGACCGGGGCAAGACCGTGATTCGCGGCGGCTACGGCATCTACTACGGCCGGACGCCGAGCATTCTTACCGGGACCGCGATCACACAGAACGGAATCCAGGTACAGACGTACACTTTGTTCAACAACTTCCCCACCTATCCGAATATTCTGACGGCACCACCGGTGCTGTCGCGCACTCCGGATATTTACGTGTTTGCTTCGAACTACGTGCAACCGCTCACGCACCAGTGGAGCTTCAACGTGGAGCGGCAAATTGGCCGCGACTACGGCTTGACGGTCGGCTATCTCGGCGTGCGCGGCGAGCACCTCACGCGTACGCGCGATGTCAATCTCTATCCTGAGGTTCCGGTGCAAGGCACTATCGCGGGCGTAGGCCCAGTCACGTTCTACCGGCATCCGGGCCGGATCGATCCGAACTTCGGGCGTATTAGCGTGTTCGACAGCGGCGCAGATTCCATTTACCACGGCGGATTCATTCAATTGACCAAGCGTTTCTCGCAAGGTTTTCAGGTGCAGACCTCGTACACCTTTTCCAAGGCCATCGACGATGCACCCGACTTCACGTCTGTGGTTGTCGGCACCGACGATGCGAAGAACGCGCAAAACACGCTGCAGCCGAACCTCGAACGCGGCCTGGCGAACGCCGATGTGCGCCATCGGTTCGTGTTCTCAGGCGTGTGGGATATCAATTACGCGCATTCGCTGCAGAATCCGGTCCTGCGCGCGATCCTGGAAGGCTACCAGCTATCCAGCATATCAACCGTGCAGAGCGGCCGCCCGTTCTCGATACTGGTTGGCGGCGATGTGAACAACGATGGGAACACGCGAACCGATCGGCCCCCGTACGTGGGTAGAAACACACTCATCGGGCCCAATTTCCTGGACGTAGATATCCGGGTCACCCGCGACTTTCCGCTATATGCCGAGCGCGTGAAACTCAGGATGATGTTCGAGGCGTTCAACCTTACCAATCGCGCGAATTTCAACTCGCTGTTGACCACCCAGTACAATTTCACGGCCGCCACCAATACGTTTTCGCCCGTGGCTGGTTTGGGTACGCCAACTACCACTTTCGATCCGCGAATTCTTCAGCTGGCGGCAAAGATCACGTTCTAGGCGGGAGGACAGCGCGGGCCTGCCTTTGGATGGCTGGCGCGCCTACCGCGAGGAAAGCTGCTGCGAGAGCTTCTCAAACCGGGCGCGCTGCTCGGGGGTTAGCATCTGAACGATGCGGTTTCTCCCGGTGGCGCGCACGTCTTCGATCTGGGCTTCCAGATCGGCGTGATACTTGACGAAATCGTCCAGAATGGTCTTGAGCCTGTCGGACTGCTCAGGCGTCAGGTTCAGTTCTTTTTTAAGGCGATCGTAGGAAAACTCGGCGTCGTTGCCATCTCTCCAAAAAAGCGCGCTGGCGCTGCGATGCAGCCGCTCGTGCAGCCCCGCGCGCACAGTGATTGCGCCGGCCAGCGCTCCGCACAAAAAGATCAGAAGTAGCAGGGCGAGAATGCGGGGATTCTGCCAGGAGGCCCGGTCAGAGGCAAACATCGTTACTCGTGAAAGCTCGCCAGATTCACCAGCACCGCGTCACGCTGCTGCTGCTGCTGGGGGCTGTCTTCATCCGTCGCTGTCTGAGGAGTAGACGAATCGGCGGTTATTGGCGAAGCAGTGGCAGCAATACTCGGAGCAACCGCGATCATGGGTTCGCTCATTTCGGTGGCAACGAAATAGGTGCCGAGCAGCAGCACCAGAGTGGCGCATGCCACCGCCAAGCGGCGGCCGACCGCCGGCTCCAGCAGAATGGACCAGATGGAGGCGCGTCCCTCGGCCTCGATTCGATCCATCACGCGCGCGTAAAAACCTGCCCGCGGTTCAACTTCCCTGCCCGGCCGAAGCGCGCGCAACAATTCCGCTTGCGCTTGGAGCGCGTGCAATTCATTTGCACAGCCGTCGCATGCTTCCAAGTGCGCGTAAAAATCCGCAGGAAGCTCGGCGGCCGAACCCCTGAGGTATTCTTCAAGGTTGTCCCGGATTGGCTCGTGCATAACTTCTTCCCTCAAAAAAATCGCTTGCTCTTGCGCTACGGATCGAATCGCCCGTTTGTGCGCTCTGACAGTTTTATCACATCTATCGCTGCTCTAACTTGCTGCTCCCACGGCCCAACCGCTGTGCGGCCTTGACTAACTTTTGCCGCGCGCGGAACAACTTCACTTTGATCGTATTCTCGTTCATGCCGGTCATCTGCGACAGCTCCTCGACGGAATGGCCTTCCACTTCCTTAAGCATCAGCAGATTCCGGTCTTCGGCCGACAACTTCGAAAGCAGCTTCAAAACCAGATCCTTGCGCGCTAGCTGTGTGTCCACCGCCGGCCCTTGATCGATGGCCGCTTCGGTGTTCTGCATGCGCTGCGCGTCTTCTTCGGTAAAGTCGCTCTCGTACACCAGCTTCCGCACGCGCTTTTTGCGCAGATAGTCATAGCATTCGTTCACCGTGATTTTGTAGATCCAGGTAAGCAACGAGCTGCGGAAGTCGAAATTCTGGATGGAAAAATAAATCTTGGAAAAGACTTGCTGGGCGATATCTTCAGCATCGTTGTGGTTGCGCAGGATGCCGTAGATGATCGAAAAGACCTTGGCCTGATACCGCTCCACGATCTCGCGAAAGGCGATCTCGTCCCGGGCCTGGACACGCCGGACCAGGACCGCTTCTTCAGAATTGCGGTGATCCACTCTGGTCTTCGCCTTGGTGTTTGTCCCGGATACCGGAAACGGAAGCGCGCCCGCAAGACCACTCATACAATCTCCCAGACGTACCGCAACTTCTTGCGGTTTCAATCCTTTGGCGGCCGCATCGCGCGCTGGGGGCGGTATGTCGCATCCTATCGGGGAGTGTAGCATCGAAGAAATAGAAGCTGTTTATCAAGGGCATAGAGTTGCGGTTTCGCTCTACACCTGTATGGCAACACGCTTGCCAGCGAGAATGCTTCACGCGATAATGAGGTTTTAGGGGTTTTCCCCCGAACAAAGAGACTGGAGAAAGAGGACTAGGGCTATGGTTCAACTCACCGAGACGGCAGTCAGCAAGGTAAAGGAAATTCTGGATACGCAGGAGCCGAGGCCGGCCGGGTTGCGAATCGCGGTAGTAGGCGGCGGTTGCTCCGGTTTCAGCTATTCGATGGCCTTCGAGAATACGCCCAATATGCTCGATAAGACGTATGCTTTCGATGGGCTTAAGGTGTTCATCGATCAGGCCAGCCTGCTGTACCTGGATGGCGCCGAGGTGGACTACGTGGAAACTATGGAAGGTTCCGGGTTCAAGTTCAATAACCCCAACGTGAAGAACACCTGCGGCTGCGGCAGCTCGTTCAGCGTTTAACCGGTACCGCCATTGGAATTCGAAAGGCGTCGTGAGGAAGATCTCCTCGCGGCGCCTTTTTCATTTGATCCCCGGCCTTAGCGAGGACAGTGCCGAACACGCGGCGACAGTTAACAAATTTTCATGAAATTGGACCGGCTGCTCACCGAGCAAGTGAATCCCGCCTCGCGCGATATCGACACGCTGTCTACTAGCGACATGCTGAGGGTCATCAATCGCGAGGACCAGAAGGTAGCAGACGCGGTGGAGCGTGAAATCCCACGGATTGCCGAGGCGGTGGACCGCATTGTGACAGTGATGCGAAGCGGAGGCCGTCTATTCTATATCGGCGCCGGAACCAGCGGCCGGCTGGCAGTGCTGGATGCGGCCGAATGCCCGCCGACATTTCATGTAGCTCCCGATCTGGTCCAGGCTATCTTGGCCGGTGGAGATGCCGCTCTGGCTCGTGCCAGCGAGGCCAACGAGGACGACCCGGAGGGGGGCCGGCGCGATTTGATGGCGCGCGGCTTCACGGCACGCGATGCTCTGGTGGGCATCGCCGCGAGCGGGCGCACACCGTACGTATTGGGCGCCATCGAGGCTGCGCGGAAACTGGGAGCGCTGACCGCCGGCGTGAGTTGTACTCCCGATTCGGAACTGGCCCGCGCGGCTGAGATCGCGATCACGCCTCTGGTTGGCCCCGAGGTCATCGCCGGATCCACCCGGATGAAGGCGGGAACAGCCACGAAGTTGGTGCTGAACATGATCAGCACCGCCGTCATGATCCGCCTGGGGCATGTGTATGGCAACCTGATGGTAAATGTGCAGCCTAAGAATAGCAAGCTGGAAGATCGGTCGCGCCGGATTATCTCGCAAGCGGCGGGCGTCACCGATGACCGAGCCGCTGAACTTCTGCGCGATGCGGGCGGCAGCGTGAAAACGGCGATCCTCATGGAAAAACTGCAGTTGAGCCGGGCGGGGGCGGAAGCCAAGCTGGCCGAGGCGGGCGGGCAAATCTCGCTCGCCCTGAAGCCGCAATCTTAGGCAGTCGCAATCATAAGAAGGAACTAGATGGACAAATTTCGTATTCAGGGCGGCCGGCCGCTGGTTGGCGAGATCCCGGTGAGCGGCGCGAAAAATTCAGCGCTTCCGGCTCTCGCGGCCTGCCTGCTTACCGAAGAACCGGTGGTCCTCCGGCGAATTCCCACGGTGCGCGATATCGGCACGATGGAACAGCTGTTGGAGTACAGCGGCGCTTCGGTGGACCGCAGCAATGGGTGCATCACCATCCGCGCTTCGAACTTGGACCGTCCGGAAGCTCCTTACGAATTGGTGAAGACCATGCGCGCATCCAGTCTGGTTTTGGGGCCGCTGGTAGGCCGCTGCGGGAGGGCGCGCGTATCGATGCCCGGTGGCTGCGCTATTGGAGCTCGCCCCATTAATCTGCACGTTTCTGCGCTCGAGCAGTTGGGCGCGACCATCACGCAGTCGCACGGTTATGTGCAGGCCGAAGCACCGAACGGCTTGCGCGGCACGCAGGTTCATTTCGACCGGATTACGGTGACCGGAACAGAGGACGTTGTCATGGCGGCGGTGCTGGCGCGGGGCGACACTGTGATTCGCAACGCAGCGCGCGAGCCGGAAGTGCAAGACCTGGCGGCGCTGCTGAACAAGATGGGCGCGCGCATCGAAGGCGCGGGGACCTCCACGATCCGGGTGCAGGGTGTCAGCCGGTTGCATGGAACCGAGCACACCATCATCCCGGATCGGATCGAGGCCGGCACGTTCTTGATCGCAGGCGCGATGACGCACGGCGATCTGGTCGTCTCCGGATGTGTTCCAGAACACTTCGACGCCCTCGCAACCAAGATGCGGCAGGCCGGAGCCGCGATTGAGGAGGCCGGTCCGGGAGCGCTGCGCGTGCGCGCCGAGGGCCGGTGGCGAGCTACCGACATCACAACCGAGGAATTTCCAGGGTTCGCCACCGATCTTCAGGCGCAGTACATGGCGATGATGACCGTGGCCGGCGGCATATCATTCATCACTGAGACGATTTTTGAAAACCGGTTCATGCATACGCAGGAACTGGCGCGCATGGGTGCGAACATCCGGGTGGAGGGACGGCAGGCGATTGTAGCCGGCATTCCGGAGCTCACCGGCGCGCAGGTGTTGGCTTCCGATCTTCGGGCTAGCGCGTCGCTGGTGCTCGCCGGCTTGGTAGCGCGGGGCGAAACGATCGTAGACCGCGTGTATCACATCGATCGGGGCTATGAGAAAATCGAGGAGAAGCTGGCGCATGTTGGCGCACGCATCGAAAGGATGAGTTGAACATGGGCGCACCGAAAGCACATCATCCCGGATTTCTCGCGCTGGTCGACGATGCCAAGTCGCGGATCAAAGAGATCGATATTGCGCAATACCAGAAGATGGTCGCCTCCCAACAGCCGCACATACTGATCGACACGCGCGAGGAGAGCGAGTGGTCGGCCGGTCACGCTAAAGGCGCGATGCACCTGAGCAAAGGCATCATCGAACGCGACATCGAAGCCAAGGTGCCGCAGAAGGATGCAACGCTGGTGCTGTATTGCGGCGGTGGATTCCGTTCGGCGCTAGTGGCCGATGCGCTACAGAAGATGGGCTATACCAAGCCAATTTCGCTGGATGGCGGCTGGCGCGCTTATGTCGGAGCTGGACTGCCGGTTGAGAAGTAACTAGATCTGCAAGACCATTCGCATTCCCAGGTAAATCATCGCGGCCAGCGCGCAAAATTCCAGGAACTTCACCGACTTCGTCAAGGATGGGTTCATGAACTCGAAGCGCAGGAGCAGCGTGAGCGCCAGGCCGGCCAGCATGAGCCACATGGGCACGATACCATCCACCGCGCGCATGTACATAATCATGAGCACGTAGAAAAACAGTGGCACGTTGCTGTCCAGCCAGTTTTTCGATCGGATGTAGATCACGAACAACGCGAAGGCGACCATCAGCGCTGTTGTGACCGTGTAGGGTGTCGCCTGAAAGCCCATACCTAAAACGACCAGAGCAGGCTGGTGTAGCCAGTGTGCGCGCGGAAGTCCTCTCCGTTGTAGAAGAGCTCGTTGTATCCGTAATACTGATAGCCCGCGTTCCAGCGAATTTTGCCGGTTATGCGAACCGATAAGCGGGCCATGGGCGACAGAAATTTTACAGGAAAGGTCTGGGCCGCTTCGAGCGCCGGCAGCGAGGACCCGAAGCCGGGCCCGAGCAGGCTGCCGCGCCCGTCGCCGGTGTCCTGCGTGTGACTATAGCCGACGAACACGTCGGCTCGCTTCTTCACGTCGAAGTGCGCGGTAAGCGTGCCGACATGAAGGTTGCTGATATAAATGGACTGTTGTCCTGTGATGGACTGGCCCAACGCGAAATAGTTGAGACCGCCCGCGGTGTTCAGATGCAGCTTGGAATAGCCTGCATCCAGCGCGAACCAGTCGCGCGGCGTCCAGGTGCCGTTGACGGAGTGGGCGCGGGCGTAAGAGGCGAAGCTCGAAAGCGCGACCGAATTGCTGTTGTAGTTTTCGCGAGTTGAAGCCGTGGCCATGAAGCTTTTGATTTTGTACTGCACCCGCGCGCCCAGCACTTGATAGTTGCGTTCGGCAATAGGACTCAATGGCCGGTTAGCGCGTCCAATGGAACTGTCGAGCAGGATTGTGAGCGGCTTAATCGGTTTGAGCCGCACTCCAAACCGGCCTTCGTGCAAAATATTGGTCTGCTCGGAAGGCTGGGCGAACGAGCCGCCGGGTGAAGCGCTCGCTTCGTTGGATCGGATTTGGCGGTCCGAGTATTGATACCCGCCATACAGCCCGAGCCAGCGGCTTGCCTGAAAATTCAGATCCGTCTCATTGGCGATAGTACGGATCCCCAGAAACTCGAACGCCGTGTAGTTGATCGTCTGGGTGGCGTTGTCGAATTCCGCGAAAACCGAATTGCCGTCGATGCGGATATTGTTCACCGTCGTCTGATTAACTATCGTCAGTTTTGAGCCGGGGAAGAGGCTCAGGGTAAGGTTTCCCGCCATGACGGGGCGCCTCGCCGTTCCTTCGGTAAGTACCTGGCGCGCAGCGGCTAAGCCAAAGCGAGAGGTGCCGAAAGCAGTTTCGTCCAGGGCGAAGGCGCGGCTGCCGGAGGTATACGTCATCCGTCCATTTAAGGCGAAACGCTTATGTTCGGTGAACAGGGCGCCTCGCCAATACGGGCTGGTGCCGTGGTAGGGCTCGGTGCGCCGGAACGAGTTCAGCGCGGTGAGGCTGCCCGGGTCATTGCCTCGATTCGGGCCAGACAGATAGCTGCTGTCCTCCTTGAAATCCTCCCAGCCATGCATCCAGGTGAAGCGTATGCCGGATACGCGCAGCTCGTTGCCGATGCGGTACTCGTTTCTGAGCCGCCGCACGTTTTCGAAAATCGGAAATTCGTTGCCGCGCGAATCGAAGAGCTGGATCGTGGAGAGCGCCGGGCCGTTTTGGTTGCCGCGCGAATAGCCGAGGAAGAACTGCACGTTGGAGTCCGGGAAAAGCGTGAGGTCGTTGTCTTGGGTTGTGTACTCGGTATCTAGCAGGTGCTGGCCCTGCTGGCCCCCGGTGCGCAGGCCTGGATTGAAGTAGTCGTTCAGCCGCCAGTTCAGATCGTACCGATAGAGCCGGTTCTTCTCGATACGCAGGGTGGCGCTTTCGTAGGGGTCGTTCCCGAGTCCTCGCGTGGTGAGCGATAAGTTGTCGAACCATTTGCCGTGCCCGTCGCGCGAGTTGATGGTGAGAAAGCTAGCGAGCAGGCGGATGCCGTCGCCATAGTTCACCGTACTCCGGTATTGATCGAAGCTGCCTCCGAACGTGCGGAAACGGTAGCCCGTTTCGAAGGAGTCGACGATGTTGTAGTCGCTAACGTTTTCCCCGCGCGCCGGGCCGGCGGGTTCGGCCGTGGGCGCCACAGTTGGCTGCGCGAAGCAAGCCACGCCGGATAGCAGCAATGAAAAGAAAACCGCTGCGAGATTTGAGAGCTTGCCGGGAGCGCTCATCGCAGAAACAGGGGATCGGAGTTGGACCCATGCACGCGTACATGACAGGTGGTGCAGTTCTGGTAGCGCGGATCGGCGAGGTTATGAGTAGCGGTGATCGTAAGCACACCGGAATTTTGACGTCCAAAACTATCGGATCCGTTATGGCATTCCAGACACATCGTAAAAACCACGGGACGGCGCAATAGCCGCGAGTTTGTAGAGCCGTGCGGGTAGTGGCAGGTCTCGCATCCATCGACGCGGACCGGTTCGTGCTCGTACAAGAACGGCCCGCGCTTTTCGGAATGGCACCTCAGGCAAGGTTCTTCGTTTGCGGCCGCCTGGTCCACCATGCGAGGGCGCGCGGCCATCCGCCAGGTCGACGCGAAGGCGCCGTGCGGGTTATGGCAATCGGTGCACACCATGAAACCTTCGTTCACCCGGTGTTTGAACGGCATGGAAAATTGCGAACGGACGTCGTTATGGCAGCCGTAGCACAGGTCGATCTGGCGCTTGCCGAGCAGAAATTTCGGCACGGGCGATTTGTGAATCGAATGGCAGTTGGTGCAGACTACGTCGCTCAGGGTGTGGGACGACCGCCGGATATTGGCGCGGCTGATCTTTTCGGCGTGGCAACGTAGGCAGTTATCGAGCACTTTGGCGGGAGCGAGTTCCGAGAACGCGACGATGGTTGCCTTGCCGCCGCGCGCCTGCACGTGCGCCTGACCCGGTCCATGGCAGCTTTCACAACCAGTCCGTTCGGCAGGCTCTTTTCCCGACGCAATGCTTTTGTAATGCGGATTTTTGTAGAAATTGGCCCAGACGTCCGGGTGACAGGTGCGGCAGACATCGCTGCCAACAAACGGGGAACCAGCTTGGCTGAGGAGTGGAGCGGCAATGCAGACAAATAGCCCGACCACCCTCGCGAGACCCGGCATTTTTACCACTATACAGGCAAATGACGGCAAAAGGGCGCGAGCTTCGCAGCCCGCGCCCACATGATTAAATCCTTAAATGCCGAAGCTCAAGCCCGCGCTGACCACGAAATCCGAAAGCCAGCCGCTGATCTTGCCGCCCGGAGCCGGGGCGATCACGTTGTTTGGGAAAGGAGAGAGATAGTCGTGAACCTCGAGCCGCAACATGGCGGATTTACTAACTGCGACCTTGATACCGCCTCCCACTGAGACCACGGGTTCGAGCTGCGAGGTCTTAGTGAGTAGCGCCACGTTGGAAAGCGGTTGGAACGGCAGTTCGGTGCCGGTACCCGAGTAAACCTTTACCCCGCCGCCCGCAGCGACAAATGGACGGACATGCGCTTCGCTGGGTGCGAAGTGCAAGAGGAAGTCGTAGTGAACCGCGTTGGTCATGCCGCTGAAGTTGACCGACGTGCCTCCGGAGGAGAGATGTAGGTCCGGGCGCTCGAAGTCATAGCGCAGTTCACCGCCGATGAAGTTGGTGGTGTTGTTGCCGAGCCAACCGCTCACGGCGAAGCCATTGTTGAAGCCGGCGCTTCCATTGCTGCCAGCGTTCTGAACGGTCTCGCTGGTATAAAAGCTGCCGCCGCCGGCCACGCCGACTTCCCATCGTTGAGCGAGCGCGGCTGGCGCTACAGCCAGCGACGCCAAAAACAAAACGGTACTGAATCGTTTCATCATGTGTCCTCTGTTTCTAATTCACTTTCTAATCGAATTTCTAATCCACTACGCGCACGGTAACCGAGGTCGTAGAGGAGCCTTGTGTAATCGTTAATGGCACATAGCCCGTCGGAACATTACTCGGAATCTTGGCGTTGATCTGGTAAACGCCTACTTCCCCAGGCGCCAGCCCGTAATATGCGACCGGGATTTGGACGCCGCCCAAGGTCACGGTCGGAGCCGTCAACGCGACGGCCAGGGGAGAACTGGGGGACGGCAGGCCGTTTCCAACGGCGGGATTGGTTTGGCCGAGACCGGTCAAATAAACCACTACGTACTGATTTGCGTTCTTGTGTATCTCGTGCGAGTTGGTAACCAATTGTCCGTCGTCGCTTCGGATAACGGCGGGTGCGGGAGGCATCGAGCCATCGGCTCCAGGCACGGGAACGTAGAACACCGTGGGCGCGTTCGGCAGGACTTGAAGATTGAAGTTGTTGCTAACGCCACCCGGCGTCCGCAGAATCAGCGTCACATTGCCGATGGCTTCAAACGGCATTTGAGCATTGATCTGATTGGAGGAAACGAACAAAACCGGTACCGGCTCACCATTTACGGTGATGCAACTGTTGGCCAAGGCCGTCGGCAGCGGGATCTCCGATGTCGCGATATTCACCGGGCTCAATTGCGAGCCGAATATGGAAATCAATCCGCCGGGGGCGACCTTGCTGCTGCCGTCGGCCGCGCTCACCACCGCATTGAGAACCGGTGGCGCCACCGAAGCGCTGTAGTTCCAGGGCAGCACCGTTAACCCAGAAACCGTCAAATTGATGATCGCGTTCCGCCCATACAGCGGAGCAACCGTGCGAGTGAAGACGGAGCCCGTACTGCCGAGAAGCGGAGCTTCCACCATACCCGTCGCGAGATTGGCGGTGCCGCCCGCATTCGCCGTGTTTACTTGCAGAATGGTTCCCGGCGCAGAGCTCTGACCTCCGCCGGCCGGAACCGGAGCGGTAGTAAAGTAACCCGTTTGATCGACAAAAGCGAAACCAGAAGAGTTGCCACCGCTGGTTCCGATCTGAGCGATTTGGACCAGCGACGAGTTCATCAGCATATTACCGACCATGTACTGGTCGAAGTTGGAAGCTGCATACGCGCCGGATAACGACGTGAAATCTTTGCGCGACACCGTGAAGCTGTCCGAAACTGCGTCGTACAGCATGACGCTCCCGTCGGAGGAGGCGATAAAGATGGTCCTTCCGTTCGACGACGATACCATGACGGAATTGAGCGCGATCTTGTTCTGGAATACTCCCAGCGAGGGAAGGCGCGAACTGGAGCGCGTAGCCAAATCGATGCGGTGAATGGTTGGATCGCCGCCCGATGCATTCCGCGTCACCGCGAGGATCGCGTTCGACGACGCGGCCAAGGATTGAACGTAGTCGCCGTTGAACATCCGCACCGGCATGGTGGGCTGAAGCGTTTGCAGATCGAACACGTTCACGTAATGGGAGTTGTCACAGCCAACCAGCAAATAGTGCTGATCGAAGGTGATGGCCATGCCTTTAGGCGTGTTTCCGGTACGCAGCGTCGCGATCAAGGTATCGTTACTGCCGTCATACACTAACACCTGGTTCTGGTCCTGGCGAAGCACATAAAAGCGGTTCTGGCTCGGATCCGGCAAAATGTCGACCAGCGTGCCGGGAATATCGACGAACGCGCCCCGCTGCGATGGCTGCTGAGAGTTGATGAGCACGCGGACGGCGTTAACAACGTTGACCGCAGCGGCCGACTTGATTTGAAGAGAGGCGCTTACCGTGCCCTGCTGGTTGGCAAAAACGTTCGGATCCACGCTCACCGTGATCGTGGCCGGCGTCACACCCGAAGTTGGGCTCACATTGAGCCCGGTAACGTTGCTCGAAATCGTGAACGGCGTGTGCCCGCCACCCGGATTGACTATCGTTAACGCCTGCGTGGCGACGGAACGATTGCAGAAATTGCCGCGAAAAACCAGGTCCGGCTGGCTCGCCGTAACCTGGTCGGTCTGCGACAAGGCTCCCACCGGAAGCACCATAACGCCGCTGTCGGAAACACCGTATAAGACGGACCCGTCACTCGACAGCGTGCTCTTACCTGCAAAATTTTCCGGCAAATTCAGCTGATTGCGAACCGCCAGGTTATCGGCATCCACGATTTGCAGGATCGGCAGCGCTGGCCCGGTCGTCGTGCCGCCGGAGGAGGTACCGGTCGGAACGCCTGCGGGAATTTGCGCGTAAATGATGTTGTGAGCCGAATCAATGGCGGTGGTGCCGATATTCAACGCACCGGAGGGATTGTTGAACTGGGAGATATTATAGAAATACCGGTCCTTGAGCGCCCATCCCGTCGTAAAGTAAGAGCCGTCCTGGCTCACGCTCACCGCACGCGGCCCAAGCGGCGGCGAGGCGGTGTACAATCCCCCTGTAATGGATCGGGTGGTGACATCGTAACGGAAGATCAGCGTGTCTCCGAAACCCGCTATCGTAAGACCGTCTGCCGATGCGCTAACGGAAGCGGCAACGATGTTCGTCGGGAAGCTGGCAGCCGGCTGCGGCAAGGTTTTGGACGAGACGCCGGCAATCGTATTAAGTTCGGTGGTGGTTCCCGATACTGGATCCAGCAGCAGAAAATCTGTGCTGGTCACCACCAGAGCCAGGCCGTCGATGCCAAAAGCGACACCCAGTGGCGCGCTGCCCAATGCAAATGTCTGTTTGCCATTCGTGGTGAAATCGATCACCGTGAGCGCATTGGATGAGGAGGCCGGCGGCGCCGCGTTTCCGTAATGGCACACGACCAAAAACCGCCCATCTGGCGAAAGCGCCAGCGCGCTGGGTTGCGCGGCCACATTGATGGAGGTTTGGATGGTATTGTTTGAAAGCGACATTACCTCGATGCGGTTGGCCGTGAAGTTGGAGATGTAGAGGACTCCCCTCCCCGCATCCAACGCCAGATCCGAGGCTTGGCCACCGATCGGGACCACCGTACCGAAGGTTCCTCCCCAAGCCGCCGCCGCTACGAGGCAGATGCCCAGGGCAATCTTCCAGCAATAAGGCTTGCTCAGCATAAACGTGCACTCCCAAAAAAGCAAAATTCTTCGGATCTTTCGAACCGTCACGGGCGAAGCGCGGCCCAAACCACACCTCGCCCGTCGCTACTACCGCCGGGGGCGCCAGGAACTCTGGAACGCCGCCCAATCCCGCGAGCGAAGTTATTCGGCGCTTTTTTTGCGTCGCAGAACGATCAGTCCCAGAAACAGGACCGCCAGCACCGCGCAAACGATGCGAATCATCGAGCTATCCATCGTTTTCTCCTTTCCCGCGAAAAAGATTCCGCTACATGTTATTCATCATCGGGAGCAGCTCCCGGATGATTTTCATCACTACCGGCCCTACTGTCACAACGAACAAGGAGGGCAGAATACAGAAGAAGATCGGGAAAACCAATTTGACGCCCAGCTTGGCCGCCTTTTCTTCGGCAATTTGCCGGGCTTGCACCCGCATAAAGTCCGAGTGAGCGCGCAGGCTCTGTGCTACACCGGTGCCGAACCGATCGGCTTGGATGAGCACCGCCACCAACTTCTTGAGATCTTCCACAGCGGTACGGTCCGCGAGGTTACGCAAAGCTTCCGCGCGCCGCTTTCCAGCTTTCAACTCCAAATTGACGATCGCTAGCTCTTCGCTAATCTCCGGGTGCGCCCGCTCCAGATCTTTGGACACCTGCATCATGGCCTGATCCAGCCCGAGGCCCGACTCAACGCACACCACCATCAGGTCCAGAGAATTAGCCAGACCGCGATGAATGTTTTTCTGCCGCCGTTTGGCCGCCATGCGCACATATTCGTTCGGACCAAAAAAACCGATCGCGATCGCCGCCAGCACGGCTCCGAACTTGTTGCTCGGCTCCATGGAAGTATTCAGCAGCACGAGGGCCGCTACGGTGGGCACTAGCACCGCAAATAAAGCTTTGGCGCCGTACAGAATCTTCAGTGCGTTTGGGTTGCGGTAGCCGGCCCGAATCAGCCGGCGCTGCATCACCGTTACGTCTTTGGGTGAGGCCGGTACCATGTTTCCCAACCGCTTGACGATGTCGTGAAAGATCAGGCTGGGATGGATGGGCGCTGTTTCCTGGCGCGTACTGGTGCCGGCGATTCGCTCGATCGCTTCCTTGGGCTTGACGTATAACTTGGTCCCGGCGTAGGCCATGCCCGCCGCGCACAAGACGAATACCGCGAAGGCTATTAGCATTGGCATCCTACACCTCAATCTTCACGATCTGTTTGATAATCGTGTACCCGACGATTTGCAGCACGACAGCCGCGCCCAACATGATGTTTCCGACCTCGTCCATGAAGAAGAACTTGACGTAGTCTGGATTGACGTAAAACATGATGAGGGCAACCGCGATCGGAATGCAGGTCAGGGCGCCGCCGGTCATGCGGCCGTGAGCGCTGATGGCGCGGATACGGCCTCTCAACTTGAACCTTTCGCGGATCACGTAGGCCAGCTTGTCCAGGATCTCGGCCAGGTTTCCGCCGGTGCGCTTTTGCAATAGAACGGCCGAAATGAAGAAGTGCACGTCCAGCGAGGGGATCCTCTGGGCCAGTTTTTGCAATGCCACGTCCAGCGGCAGACCCAGATTGTGCTCTTCAAACGTTCGCCGGAATTCGCCGGCGAGCGGCTCCTGAAATTCGCGCTGGATCATTTCGAGCGAAACCGAGAACGCGTGCCCCGCCCGCATGGACCGCGCAACGAACTCCAGGCTGTCGGGAAAGAGTTCTTCGAAACGGCGCATGCGCGCGTTCCGCGTGCGGACGACATACATCAGCGGGAACGTGCCGGTCGCCAGACCCGCCAGATAGGATGCCTTGCGGAACTGGCCCGGTAAGATGAGCCACGCCGCCGCCCAGCCGGCTACCACGGCCACCAAGCTGATGTTCACAAGCTTGTGAGTGCTCCATTTCAAGCCCGCTTGCTCGAGTAGATCCTGCAGCTTGGATTGCAGTTTGAAACGGCGCAGGAATTTGATCGCCAGCAGCGTATTGGTCTCATCGCGTTGAATCAGCGAACCGGTAACGCTGCTTTTTGCGGCCTTCGGCTTGTTGCTGCCCAAGATGCGGCTCTTGAGCTTGTCCATATCGGAGTGCCGGAAGGCATTCGAACAAGCCCACCACACCAGCAACGCACAGGCCCAAACTGCGATGGCGATCACGATGAACATAGATCAGACCTCCACCACTTCGTCAAACAGGTCGGGGCGCAGGCGGATCCCGGCCGCTAGCAGCTTCTCGTAAAATTTAGGCCGGATGCCCGTGGCTGCGAAACGTCCCACCACCTTGCCGTCCGGATTCAGTCCACGCTTTTCAAACACAAAGATGTCCTGGAGGGTGACCACTTCGCCTTCCATGCCTGTTACTTCAGTCAATGAGACCACTCGCCGTGAGCCGTCGCTCAAGCGGGCGGCCTGCACCAGCAGATGCACCGCGCTGGCGATCTGCTGGCGGATCGAAACCAGCTGCATATTGGAATTCGCCAGCGCGACCATCACTTCCAAGCGGGAGATCGCATCGCGCGGGCTGTTGGCGTGGATGGTAGTGAGCGACCCATCATGGCCCGTGTTCATGGCCTGCAACATGTCCAGCGCTTCCTCGCCGCGGACCTCGCCCACCACGATCCGGTCCGGACGCATACGCAAGCTGTTGATCAGCAGCTCACGCTGCCGTACCGCTCCGGTGCCTTCCAGGTTGGGTGGACGCGTTTCAAGCCGCGCAACGTGCGGCTGTTTCAACTGCAGTTCGGCCGCGTCTTCGATGGTTACGATTCGTTCTTTCGGCGAAATAAAGGCGGAGAGCGCGTTCAACAGGGTAGTCTTACCGGCACCGGTTCCGCCGGCGATGATGATATTGAGCTTGGCCCGGACGCACGCCTCGAGCAGTTCCATCATGCCCTGCGTCATAGCGGAGCGGTCCACCAGGTCCGGCGGCATCAGCTTATCAGTGCTGAAGCGGCGGATGGACAGCAGCGGACCGTCCACAGCCAGCGGCGGAACGATCGCGTTGACGCGCGAGCCGTCGCTTAGGCGGGCATCCACCATCGGAGTGGACTGGTCTACACGGCGCCCGACCTGCGAAACAATCTTGTCGATAATCCGCAGCAAGTGTTGCGAATCGCGGAAGGTCACGCTAGTCAGCTCCAGCAGCCCTTTGCGCTCGATATAGACCTGCTTGTGCGTGTTCACCAGGATGTCGGAGATCGTCGGATCTTGCAGCAAAGGCTCGAGTGGGCCGAGCCCGAACACTTCATCCAGAACTTCGTCGCAGATTTGCTGCTTCTCAATCGAGCTCAACAGCGTCGGCTCGGCATCGATCAGCGAAATCAGTGCCTGCCGCACTTCGCTGCGCACGCGCTGATTATCAATGGTGGCCAGCGCTTCCAAGTTGATCTTGTCCACCAGCTTGCGGTGCAGGGTAAACTTCAGCTCTTGATATTCGGGCTTCAGCGTGCTCTTGGGTTTGGCACTGCTCTTGAGCAGGCGTTGCTCCCAGCTCATCTGGGGCGGCGTTTTGGCTTCTAAGTTCGGAAACATAATGCGTGTCTATCTAGACCGGGGACGGCACCGTCCTCCAGTCCGTCACATCTGTTTTCTTGCGCTCGCTCGGTCCGCCGCCCGATAACGTAACCGCCAGGTTCTGAATGGCCTTGCCCAGGTCGGAATGACCTTCGACCGGTTGGCCGAGAGTTACCGCGCGATGCAGGGAAAAATGATCATTGGGAATGCGCGCGCTCACGCTGCAATTAAACAGGCGCTCGATGTCCGATCCGGTGAGATCGTCGCGCCGCTGAATCCGGTTGATCGTGATCTGAAAGCGCTCGCGCGGAAAGCCCAATTGCTCCAGCAACGTCACCGCTTTCCGGGCCAGATGCAAACTGGGTAATTCCGACGTGGAGACCAGAAACGCCCGGTCCGCCTCGGAGATAGTCATCAGACTTACGCGCTGGAAGACGACCGGCAGATCGATGACGATCCAGTCATAGTTGAGCCGCGCATGTTCCAGCAGGGCGTGCAATCGCCCGGCGTCCACCGGGCCGACGTAAGGCGTTTCGGGCGCAGCCAGGATATCCACACCCTCGGACGCGGCCACGAACGACGGCCAATGCGCATCCTGAAGCTGGTGCGCCGCCTGCAAAGCATCCAGCAGGGATTTCGAGTTGTTGAGCTTCAGATAAAAAGCGATCATGCCGCCCATCAAGTCGAAATCCGCCAGCAGCACGCGTTTGGACGTCGCGCGGCGCAATGCGAACGCGGTTTGGGCGGCCAAGGTGGAGGCTCCGGAGCCGGGCTTTGCGCTCGAGAAGGCCACTATGGATCCGGGCTGCGTCTCATCGGAACGGCTAGGCTCGAGCAGCCGGTGCAGGCGCGCAAGCGCCTCGTCTTGAATCTCCGGATCGAAAGGAGCGTACAGAAATTCACTGGCGCCCATCCGCAGGCTGCGCAAGATCGCGTCCGAATCGTTGCGGACGTGCAGGCCCACGATGTGAGTCTGCAGATTTAACGCCCCAATAGCGCGGATCAGCTCGCAGGCGGCATCCAGGTTGGTTGCCACATCCAGCAGCACTACGTCCGGCCGCGTCTGGCGCAGACGCACTTCGAGCGCTTGGTGCGACGGATAGGAGTCAAACTCGGACAAGATCTGGAACGAGCGGGAACGCTCGATCGCACCGGCGAATTGCGCTGCCAATTCGCGATTCGGCACGATCGATAACGCCGTTAGTACCGGCGCCCGGCGCGTCATCGGCTGCTCCTTTCGCTCGCTCTCAACATGCCCACCGGTTACTTAGACCTCTTGTTTGATTTAGCTTCGGGCAGAGGCGTAATCGGCGCTAAAAATTCGTGCGGCATCGCCGGTATTGGCTTGGCCTCACCGGGCTGCAGAGGCATCGTAATTTCCGGAGTGACAAGAACCACCAGCTCAGAATTGTTTTTGTCGAGTTCGTGGCTCTTGAATAGGTTTCCCAAGATCGGCAGGCTCGCCAACCCGGGGATCTTCGCCATAGTTTCGGTGACCCGGTTGTCTATTAGACCCGCGATGACGAAACTTTGACCCTCGCCCAGCTCGATGTTGGTCTCCATGCGCCGGGTGGAAAGGGCGGGAATCGTGAACCCGTTAAACGACACCGCATTGGCGAAGTCCAGCGAGGAGACCTCCGGCTTCACATATAGCCGCAGCGTATTGTTGTCGGTAATGACGGGGTTGAATGTGAGCCGAATCCCGAACTCGCGGAACTGAATGGTCACCGCGCCCGAGTTCGCGCCACCCTGCAGCACTGGGACTGGAAATTCGCCGCCGACCAGGAAGCTGGCTTCTTTGCCGTTGCTCGTCACCAGGTTCGGTTCGGCCAGAATCTGAAGCAGATTGCGCTGCTGCAGCGCTTTGAGAAGCACACCCAAGTTCAAATCCGGGCGGAACGCAAAAATATTCAACGCGTCCGAAATGCTGAAGGTCGAATTGCCGGCTGCTCCGGCGCCACCCTGGATCACACTAGGCTGCGGGGCTGCCGCGCCTCCCGTAGTGATGCGCCCAATCGTATTCGCGGCTCCGGTCGATACCAGATTCACCGCGAACTGGGTGGCCGTGGTTCGATCCAGCTCGGCGAACTTGACGCGCAACAGAATTTGCTTCTCCACCGGCCCCGCGGCAATCTGTACGTTGTTCACAATTGTTTTCGCGAACGGAACCGCCAACGCGGCGGCGCGGTCCGCAACGTCCTTGCTGGAGACCCGGCCGGTCATAGACAGTGAATCCCGCGAGGATTGTACGTGAATGTCTTCTCTCGGGAACGTCTCCTTCAGCAACTGGCGCAGAGGCTCCAGGTTCTGCTCGACGTCGATGTTGTAGAAGTTACGCTGCCCGGCCTTGCTCCACACCACCAAGGTCACGGTCCCATAACCTTTTCCGTGCAGCAACACTTCGCGAGAGGTCACGGGCGAGGCATCTACGACGTCCGGATTGCTGGTTGAGATCCGTGCGATATCGGCCGGGTAGTCGATTACAATGCTTTTTCCAACAGTCAGCCGCACTTGCTCCGGCCCGGCTTGGCCACAGAGCGACACCGCGGCGGCCGCAAACAGCGCAATTGGGAAATGGATCCGCTTCATCGATAGCATGGCTTACTTTCCCCCGAGTCCAACTACTTCTACGGACTTCTGCGTTCCCCGGATTACCACGATCTGGTCAGGCGGAGGAGGAGGCGGCGGTGGAGCCGGCGCAGCTGTTTCCATCGTTTCGACCGGCCGCCGTCTGGGGCGAACCGCCTCTGAATTGGCGGGCTTTGGGGCGGGCGCTGCCGCACCGTACAGTTCCGCGACGCGGCTGCCACGGATTTTCTCGATGTTCTGGTCGCTGCCGTTGCGCAGCACCAACTGGATGCGTCCTTCGCCGTTCGCCAGCGTGAGCATCTCGGCCTGTTCCGGCGTGGCCAGCAGCGTCACCGTAGCGGCTTGAATGGCCTGGCCTTTGGAGTCGGCTTGAATCGCCGTTCCGGCTGAGAGCACCAGCATATTTTGAAGCGGAGTCACCGTCACCGTTCCGTTGCCGGCGGGTGGGTTGCCGGTAACCAGGATGTCGACTCGCATGCCCGGAAGCACGAACCCGGAAAGTCCGCTGACGTCGTTGACGCGCACCGTCACAGCGCGCATTCCGACCGGAATGATGGGCGCCAGGCCCAGACCGCTGCCGCGGGCCGCCAGCCGTCCATCCAGCACAGCCTCATCCATTAAGATGTTGCTGATGACCGGACGGTCGATCACCTCTTCGGGCTTGGAGAACGCGCCCTTAGGGAAAGCGGTCGCGGGAAGTTTGCCCAGTTTCACGTCGGTCGGCTTTATGGTGACTCCGACAGACAGAGGCTTGGCCGCCACGACGACATCCCGCATCTCCACGGCCGGTTCCGCCTTTTTGGCATTTCCGGCGCGCGCCGTCATCTGGTAGAACACGCTGGAGATCACGAGCGCGAATAACAGGCTCACTCCCAGCACCGTGACAAATCTACGATCCATATCTCTCTCTCCCGTCCAGATGCGATGTCCACCCGGACGCAATCCTCGTTCGGCTCATCATTTCGGCACGAGCGCCAGCCATACCCCCGCGGCAATCGCCGGGGCATAGGGAATCGTCTCGGCAGTCTGCCCGGACGCGCCAGCATCCTTCTGAATGGAACCAGCATGTTGCAACACCCGGCGAACATAGCGGCCCGCGATCACCGCGGTCGCCATGAGCCCACCGCACCCGGCCGTCCATAGGGCCGCTTGGAGCAGCAGCTTGGTTCCCAGCAGCGCTCCGAACCCCGCCATCAACTTCACGTCTCCTCCGCCCATGCCCCCGGCCAGATAAAAAACCAGAAACACGGCCGCTCCAGCCAAAGTCCCGAGCAGAGACGCCCCAGCGCCACGCCAACCATCTGAGTAGCTCTTCAAGATCAGTCCCGAACAAAACGCCAAGGCAGGAATCCAGTTCGCAATCTGGCGTCGCGCCAGATCATCGGCAACCGCGGCCACACCCACCACGACCGCTATCCAGGTCTGAGCCGTCAACGCGATTCCCCTTTGCCCAGCGATTTCGATCGCAAGCCAGCCGCGCTCCCTAGCCTTGTCGTCTTGGCCGGAATGTCCGGACGAAACAGCAGCGGCGCCAGAAATCCGGCCTGCAACGCGAACTCGGCCAGCGCCTTGCCGGAGGGCAGCCGCCAACTGCGGGCGTCCAGCCACTCCAAGGGCATCACCGGCACCCCTAAGGCGCCATTGACACGAGCATTGTTCGAACCTGACAGGTCCTGATTGCTTCTCATGCCGGATCGCTCTCCTGCTGTATAGGTTCGGCAAACTGGGAGGTTTTCATTAGCTCTACCTGACAATTTCTTTAGTACGGCCCCCTGCCCGCACCGCCGTATGATCTACTTAGTTTCGTTAGCTTTGGGGACCTATACGGACGAACAACAAGGTGTGGTGATCGTCACGCTTCACGCGCCAGCTCGGGTCCGTTTTGAGGAGCGAACTCAGCGGTAAGTTTAACGGCAGAAGTGCCACTTGAAAGCCGTACCGGTCTAGAATGGCTCTCCAGTTGTCGGCCCCCTGGGTTAGTTGGAGATACTCCCTCCCGATCCCCTCGCCGTAGAAGTCGCTCCGCCCGTCCACGAACACCTGCTGCTTGGGGTAGAAGGAGAAAATGATGTAATCCCCCCATTGGTCCGTCGTAAGCAGCCGGCCCGACTGAAGCAGATCCGCGTTGCTGTGAATCATCTCCAGCGGGAAGTTCTGGCTGGGGAAATCACGCGGCCACTTAAGTGGAGCATCGAGCAATGCTAACACCAAAATGACCACTATCGGCCACATCGTATTACGCCGGAAAACCGGCACAATGTCGTCGCCAAGTTGGCGCAGAATGCGTATGATCGACTTCTTCGGAAGCCGGTCTGTCCAAAATTTCCACCACTCGCTCAGTTGGGCGGCGATCAAAGGAGCAGCGACGGAGACGTACAGCGGCGCATGGCGCACACTCAATAGCGAAGAATGGGCCAGGAAAATTAGGCACAACGCGTCGGCGATCCTGCGCTTCTTCAGCAGGAATCCGCTAGTTAGCAATCCGATCAACAGCAGCGCTTCAAATTGCAATTGGCCCTCGGAACGGAAGGTAGGCGCCTGAAATTCCTGGATTGTGTCGCGGATCCAATCCGAGCGCAGGTATTCGAGGACGTGCCGGTGCAATTCAATTCCGTAGGGATTGACAAAAGAAGCAAGCGCGCATCCGGCCAGCAACGCGGTATGCCGGAATACGAGCGGCCAGTGGCCGCGATGCAGCCAAGCTTCGATGGCGTGCCCGCCGGTCATTAGTCCGAGACAAGCGATAAAGATGAAAAAACCGCCGTGCAAATTCGTCCACAACACGGCCAGGGGAACGAGCAGCCACACCAGCCGGGTATTTTTGCGCGCGTCTGCCTGCACGAGCCACAGGCACACTGGCAAGAGCAGGAGCGTGAATAGGTGCGGCCGCGCCAGGAAGTGCATGGAGGAGGCGCCCACCGCCACAAGCGTAATCAACGCCGACAGCAACGCGTTGGCTCCCAGCCACAACGCGTACCGTAATAACACCGTGGCATAGATCGCGATCAGTGCTCCGGCCGCGAGAGTAACCGCCTTGAACTCGCCCAGGCGGAACAGTGCCGCTAACGCTACATCGCTGAGCCACTCCCAAGCAAACCACGGCGCGGCGGGTTTCGAGAACGAGAAAAGGTCGTGAGCCGGCACGCTATGATGCGACAGAATGTACTGACCGGTCCGGATATGCCACCCCGTGTCACCATCGCCCAACAGCGATTCCCAGCCATTGGCCCCGCAGATGAAGAGCCAGGCCAGAATGGCGGCAAAAAAGCAATCGGCAAACGATGGCGTGAGCGCGCGGGCCACGCGGCCAAACGCCCGCCCGGCGATCGCCGTACTTGCCGGCGAAGCCTGCGCCGGCCAAACGGATTGACTTGAGCTGGCCAAAGGAAGTGCCTACCGGTCTGCGGTGCGGCCCTCTCAATGATCGGCCGCGTTGATTCGCAGCTTTAACGGCCAACCGGTTCTTCGCTCTGAAGTTCAGCCCCGAGCAGCTCGCGCCCGCGCACGGCCAATGCGACGCGGTCCTTGAGCCCGGTCTTCTCGAAGATGTGCATCAAGTGAACTTTCACGGTTCCTGCGGTGATGTGCAGGTTCTCTGCGATCTGTTTATTGCGCAGCCCGCGGCAGATCAACGCCACGATTTGCTTTTCACGCGGAGTGAGCAGGCAGGCGGGCCGATTGTGAAGAAAGTCGATCGGCGGCTGCGGTTCGTGCATCCAGATCCTGCCCTTGCCCACCTCGCGCAAACATTCCACCAGCTTCGAAGCCGGCAGACTCTTGCTGACGATTCCACGCACCCCGATCTGCAGCGCGCGAAATGATTCGCTCTCAGGAAGGTCGGTAGTCCATAGCACCGGCAGCGACTTGACCGACACGGCGCGCAAGCTGGCAACCAGCCGCAGGGCCGGCGCGAGCCCGCCAGCTAAATCGATCAATACAATGTCTGCATTCACCCGACCTAAAGCGTCCAGCGCCTCGGCCGGCTTCACCGACGAGCCTACAAACTCCAGGTCGTCGCACTCGGCGAGTACCTTCCGCAGCCCTTCCACCATAACCGGCTGCGATTCGCATGCGTAGACAGAAATCCGCGGCATGGCGAGTTCTCGCATTGCTGTCCATCGACAGCTCTGAAAACGGCGGTTAGGTACTAAGGCGATTCAGGTACTGGCATACAGTGCGGGCTTAAGAAAAATGCCCCGACCTTTGAGACCGGCGCTACGTTTGAGCGCAAGCTCAATTTCGCGAATCGCAAGTCACGCGTGCAAGCAACGGAGAGGACGGGGAAGGCGCTGCTAGCATCGGAGGCGCCGCGCAGCGCCGCGCCACCAGCGCTCCCAAGATAACCAAACCTCACTGCGAGCGAACTGGCCTTACCGTCTCGACAGAACTTGCAGTCCGAGCCTCACCAGTACCCGTCGAACCCAACCTCACGATCGCGTTTGGAAACAACCCTCCCAGCACCACGAAAAGCGCCCCGGCGGTGAGGATCCATCGCTCCCGGGGCAACGCATCCACCATGGCCGTAAAACCGGTTCGACGCTTGCCCAGGAAGAGGCGGGTAAACAGCCGGAACATGCTCACCGCATTCATTGCAATCGCGACCGGCAGCAGAACGCCGGTTTGCGGATGCGAAATCAACGTCCCGTGAATCAGGAGGTCTTGCGAACAGAAACTGAGGGTGCCCGGCAAGCCGACCAGAGCCAATCCAAAAAGAACAAAGAAGACTGCCAGCCTGGGTGCGTGCTCGCCCAGACCCAAGTGCCTGCCCGCGGTGAGATTTTCGCCGAACCGCACCTCCAGCAGCCGTAAAATTCCGAACAGGCCCATGGTGGCCACTGCCACCACGAACCAGTGCACTACGGCTCCGGTGACTCCTTCCGGAGTGCGGCTCTCGAGGCCAATCAGAATACAGGCGGACTGGCTCAGTGCGATAAAAGCCAGCAGGCGGCGCGGTGAGTTTTCCGCTAATGCTCGAATCGCGACGTAAAGCGCGGTGGCGAGCGCCAGGTACGAAAGAACTGGAAACAGATTCCGCGTAACATCGGGGAACAGCGGCACAATCACTCTCGCCACCAGAAACGCGCCGAAGTGCCCGTTCAACAAGAGCGCCGACGGGATCAGCGGACCGCCCTCGGCCGCGTCCGCCACCCAGGCATGCGCAGGGAAAATTCCCTTCCGGAGCACCACCGCGACCACTAGCAGCGCAAAAACCGCCATCCCGCCCGGGCTCCGGCCCTGGAGCCGATCGATGGACATCCCGCCGCCCTGCGCTGCAATTAAAATCACCGCTGTTGCCGTCACGATGCACGATGCAGCTAGCGCCATGCGCGGACGCCACGTCTCGGCGCGAAAGAACCGACCGATGAAAAATGGCGACGCCGTCAAAAACCAGGCTGCCAACAAAACCCGGAGATCTTCGCTCGCGTACGCAAGCAGCGTCGCACCCAGCAGGAAAAGCACGCCGGTCACGGTATCGGCATCGCAGTCGCGCTTGGGAAGCACCAATATCGCGAGCAGTGTGAGACACGAGTAAAGCAGCATCAAGGCCACGCTCAGCGGTTGATGGGCGGGAGCGGTGTCCAGTAAGAGCGCGCTTATCGCAACGGAAATCAACGCAGCAATAAAACCAATGACGCGCTCCTGCCGCCGGAGAATCGCCACCAGAATGGCAGCCAGCCAAGGCACGCCGATCGCCAGGCAGGTGAAAACATGCCGCAGCTCCGACATCATCGGCCTCGCTCATCCGCGGGTGTCCGCATGGAGAGCGGCGCCGTTTGACGCCGCGTTACCGGCTGCGCCATACCCAGGTTGTCGAGTTTGGCCAAAAACTCCGATAGCCGGATCAATGGACCAATCACGAACCGATCCAGAATGGTGTCGAGATGGCCGCGGTCTAGCGCCCATCGATACAGCCACAGTTGAAGCGCTTCAGGGAGCAATTCCTCCGCGCGCTGATCCGTAGCCAGTTCGCCACCCATAGCAGAATGCATCTGGTGGTAATCGTGGAGCATGGAGGGCGCGCGCAGGAACTGTAGCGTGCGTACGGTTGCGTGTCCCAGAAGGTGAGCCACTGCGAACCATTTCCAGCCCAATCCGATTTCCGCAAAAATAACGCCGACCTGGCTCAGCGACGCATATGCCAGCGACGTTTTCGCATCGGCGCTCGCCCGGCCCGCCAAGGCTCCATGGATCGCCGTCATCACTCCAATCGCGATTACCGCTGTCGAAGCGGTTGCCGATTGCGCCAGCAGCGGCTGAATCCGCAGCAGAAGATAAGCGCCCGCATGAATCGAGATCGCGCCATAAAAGATCGCGCTCGAGGGCGTAGGACCTTCCATTGCGCGCGGCAACCATCCCGAGAACGGCACTTGCGCAGCTTTTCCAGCGGCGGCGAGCAACAATAACAGGCATATCGCCGCGGTTTGATTGCCGCTAAGATAGGGCAAGCCTTCCGCCAACGACGCCGTGCCGGCCCAGTGGTGCATCGCGAACACACTCACCAACAGCCCGATGTCGGTGGCGCGATATACCGCGAACACACGCAACCCGTTTTCCACTGGTGCGCCGCGCTGCTGGAAGAACGCAATTAGCAAAACGGATGTGATCCCGACAAGCTCCCAGCCCGCCACGAGAAGATCGAATGAACCCGCTGCGAACGCCAACAGGGAACCGAAGGCGAACAGGTGCAGAAGAAGAAAAAATCGCAAGAAGCCGCGCTCCCGGTGCAGATAGGTCGCCGAAAACTGCCCGATCAGCCCTGACAGAATCACCGTAAGGGCCAGGAACGGCAGCGACAGGCGATCAGCCACCAGCACCAGCGGGAAATGGTAGTCAACCACGGTGAACCAATTGCCGAATGCCACCTTTACCGGCGCATGCGTCCATCCGAGCTTCAAAATAAGCGCCGCAACGCCCAGGACGGATGCGGAAAACGTCACGCCCGTGATCCTGGAAATGATGCGCTCGCCCGGCGACCAACCCAACATCCACGCCAAGGCAACCGAAACGAACATCGCGCCCGGGGCTAACACGACAAACGCCAATGTGGCTTGAAAAAAGTCCAATCTATTGGCCTCCTGCCCCGGTCTGAATTTCGGCCATCGGAAGGTGTTCGATCTTGCCGCTGTACCACTCCTGCGAAGAGAGCGCTACCGGTAGCCGCTCCACCCCGCCGTCAAACTCTTCAAAGCCATGCTCCCTGCGGACGTGTATGCGCCCCGATTGTGGGCCGATTGTGGCGATGCGAATCCAGCGATTTTCCACCAGCTGCCGGAGAGCCGCGTTCGCGTTCAGTACCTTATTCAGGCGTTCCGGCGTGGTCTCGATGACGAACAGACAGCGCACCGGCTCGTGGATCTCTACCATTTGCCAGGGCAGGCCGGTTCGCAAATCGCTGGCGTGCCCATCCATCACGCCGACCAGGCCGGTCACGTTATGCGGAAGCTTAGTGCCGCAGCCGTAGCGATCATTGTCGACAAAAGAGAAATAATATTCGAGGCTGATTCCGGCGCAGACTGGCACCACGCCGCCCAGCACCGCCGCCAGGTTCTGATCGTCCGGGTCTTGGTCTGCGTCATAAGAAGAAAGGAACGCCCGCCGGTCCAGGAACAGCCCCCGCGTCAGGCTACGCCGCCCCACAATACAGACGGCGTTGGTGCAGTGTCCGTACTCGGGCCTCGGCTGCGCCAGATGCTCCGCACGTTCCTCGACATGCCGCAGCGCTTCATCGGGCGTGGCGTTCGCGTTGCACGATTCGAATCGCCGGGAACGTTCGTGAGCATTGAGCGCCCGCGCTTTGTCCATCGACTCGCGAATCCGCGCGACGTCGCTTGCATGGCTGGCCGGGACGGCCTCTAGATCGTATAGCTCCACGTCGTCTGTACACGTGTCGTGATAGCCGCCGACGAACCAGGTGTCGGCCGGAATGTCGATGCCGCGCTCTTGCAGACCTTCACGTACTTCAGGGCGGTTGGCCATGGCCGCGAACAGCCGTGCATTTGGTCCTCCGCGCCGGCCGCCGCATGCGCCGCAGTCATGCGCCGATTCGTGTGGGTTGTTGAGGCTAGTGGACCCATGGCCCAGCACAACCACCAGCCGCGCGAAATCCCGCGTCAGTCCCGCTGGCCCCAGCACGCCAGCTACTCGCTCCGCCTTTTCGGCGGCGGCGAATCCCGTCAGGAGGCCGGCCATGGCGCCTTGCGATTTCGCGCTGCTGCGCATCAGCGTGAGTTCCGTGCGTGGTTCCGGAAGGAACTCTTTATTCAACCAGTCCCGGAGCTGCGCATAGCGCCGGGGTGCCAACAGGTGGCCGATAAGCGGCACCGCCGAAAGCAGACCCAGCGCCGTGGTCGAGATCCAACCTCGCACCAGCGTCTTCGACGATACCAACGAATGCTGCATCAGCCGGCCCAGAACGCGCCGGCGCCAGAGTCGTTTCTCCAACAACGCTGTGTCCTCTACATGCGGCTTCTCAATCACAGCATGCTGCGGTTTCAGAACTACCGGCGACAGCGCGGCGCCATGCGGGTCGTCGATCCCTTTGTAGTTAACCGCGATCCCGAAGAATCCCGCCGCGCTGAACGTTTCGATCTTCGGATCCGCCTCCTCGAGCGCGCGCCGCATCGATTCCTCGCGTTCATCGATACATAAGAACACCTGCGCGGCCGGCCGCGTGCTGAAGTTTGCCAACCCGCGATACTGCCGGTGGCTCGCCAGCCCCCGAAAAATCTCCCGTTCATGCCATCGCTCGTATGCCAGTTGAAAGACGCGCCGCCGCTCCAGGCCGTTAAAGCTTCGCACCTCCCGGACAAAAGCCGCCCACTGTCCTTCCGGCAGACATTTGACTTCGTCCGCCGGCAGCGACACCACACGCGCGGCATCGTAGATGCGAGCAGCTCTGCTCAGCCGGCGGCGCTGCTCGGTCTTCAGCGGGCTTTCGGGCGGAACATAATCGGCCGCGCCCATCCGCGCCGCTACCCGCGCCATCGTGAGCCGCACTGCCAGGAAATCCATCAACGAGCACGGTACCGCCTCGTGCGGCGCCAACCCGGGATCTTCCTCCAGCTGGCGCATCAGGCCCGCCCACGCGGGCAGAGCCAGCAGCTCAGCGCGGAGCGCCTCTTCCCAGCCGGACTCGTGGAAGCGTTGTGCCTCAAGGTAGTCCAGCACCGCATCCGTTGCCGAGAAGCCCAGATACTCTTGCCGCCGGAATTCTTCGTCCAGGCCGGTGAGGTACTTGGGAAACAAACCGAACGGACGCGACAAGAGCGTTCTGACGCTTCGGTAAAAGCCGGTATCGCGCCGCGGCATGCGCCAGTACGCCAGGCCCTGATCTAAAAACACCGAGCACAACCGGATCATCCAGGGATGAATGACCTCATTCACCGGGCTGGGCGGCGATGGTTCTTCTTCGTGTGCAACGGCGCGCGCCAAACATGCGTTGAAAAGGGCTTCGAGCGCCGGCCGTCGAAAATCTCCAGCCAGGTCGCCTTGCTCGGCGCGCCACATGACCGTCGCAGCATCGAACTCGCGCACTCCGGGCGTCATCATGGCCCGTCGCAGCGCATGCCGGCCAAGACCGGGGAAGATGACCTCATCCGGCTCGCAATCGAGCACCGCGTCGATGTCTGCCAGATGAATGCGCCCGCGCGCCAACTCGGCCCGGTATGCGGCTTCGCTCATGTAAGGCTCAGCACCAAACAAATGCCAAGCCTCGACGACCGCGCGCTCGAACGGAAGATGTTCGAAGGCGTGGAGCGTATTATGGTGGACGAAAACCCCGATCGGCCCCTGTTGTGGAAGAACGTGCGCGGCGCGATCTAAAGCGGACCGCAGACGCTCGGCGCGCGATTGCGGCAATTGGCCGTCAGGTCTCAATCGCTACCGTCCGGTCGCGCCGGGAGGCACTGAAATAGCACCCAAGCCACGCGCAGCGTGTCAATGGAATCGCGCAACCAAGGCTCAAAGAACAAATCAGAAACCCGAAATGCGGCCCGACTGCCTAGAGAGAAAAAAAGATCAACTTTAGTGTCATTGTAAAACAATCCCAGACCAAGGTGGATGGGTAGTGTCCTAAAACTGCAGTTTTAGGACACTACCGGTGGATGCCGCAACTTCCACGCCTCGGCGGGTGCCAACCACCTTGCTACAATCAATTCATAATGCATGGGCAACCTCCTTGCATTCCCGCTCTCGGCACTGCCCAGGCCTACCCTCACTGACATTGTTGACATCCTGATTGTCGCCATCCTTATTTATCAATTCCTGCTACTGATTCGCGGGCGCCGCGCGGTCCACATCTTGTTCGGCTTGGGTATTGTCGCACTCATCTACGGCATCTCCACCTGGGCGAAGCTTGAAGTGCTGCACGCGATCCTGGCGACGCTGACGCCATTCACCGGTATAGCGCTCATCGTGATGTTCCAGTCGGAGCTGCGCCGCGTGTTCGCACGGCTGGGCCGAAAGCCCTTCCTGGGCATCAGCCAGTTAGAGCGGCGTGAGACCGCCCAGGAAATTCTGCTGGCCATCGCGAACCTGTCGCAAAGAAAAGTCGGCGCGCTCATCGTCGTCGAGCGCAAGATCGGATTGCGCACTTTCGCCGAGAGCGGAGTGAACATCGACGCCGTCATCTCGCGCGATTTGCTGTGTTCGATCTTCGAACCGGGCGGCGCGCTGCACGATGGCGCGGTGATCATCCAGGGCGATCGCATTGCAGCCGCAGCCTGCTTCTTGCCTTTGACCACCAACCCGCTCCTGGTCACCGAAATCGGCACGCGGCACCGCGCCGCGCTTGGCATCACCGAAGAGTCGGATTGTTTAGCGGTGATCGTCTCGGAGGAAACGGGCAGAATCTCGATTGCCGCATTCGGAGAGATCGAACTGGATGTGCCGCTCGACCGAGTGGAACATCTGCTAAACGAGCGGCTACAGAGGCGCGATCTGCGCGCGTCATCTTCGCTGCGCCATGGGTCCCCCGCCGTTCGTGAATCGAGCTTCGACCGGCCATGAAAAACCTGCTCATGCACAACCTCGGCTGGAAACTGCTGTCTCTGGCTATCGCGGCCGCGCTCTGGATTGCCGTGGCACGCGAGCCGGAACTGGCAACGTCGCTTTCGGCTCCCGTAGAGTTCAAGGATATGCCTGAGGATCTGGACTTCAATTCGACCGTGCCGGACCGCGTGCAGATCGAGCTGCGCGGCCAGTCCGGACGTCTGTCGCGCGGAAATCTAGCGGATGTCGCGGTAGTGCTGGATCTCGCCGATGCCCACCCGGGAGAACGAACTTATACCATTCGCGACACCAACATGAACCTTCCTGCCGGCGTTTCCTTTTACCGGGCGATTCCTTCGCAGTTGACCGTGCGCTTCGAGCACGTCATTACCCGCGAGATACCCGTAAAGCTGGTGTATGAGCGCGTACCTCTCGGCTACCGTGTCCAGAGCGCCGACGTTCAGCCGGCCAGAGTTCGAATTCGCGGGCCCGAACAGCGGGTACGCGGCATGGAACAAGTGGCGACCGATCCAATCGACTTGAGTGGCGTGGTTGGCGAGAAGGAAATCCACACGCATGTGAACGTGGGCGATCCCCAAATTCGTCTGGAATCTGCGGTAGCGATCACGGCAAAAGTGAAAGTCGCGCTCGAGCGGCCGTCGAAGGGCGCGCAGTAAATGGCTCGCACACTTTTCGGCACGGACGGCATCCGCGGCGTCGCGGGCGAATATCCGCTGGATGCGCGGACAGCCTATGCAGTGGGCGCGGCGCTCGGCCGCTGGATCGCAGGAACGCATTCGGAGCCGCGCGTGGTAATCGGCATGGACACGCGCGAATCCGGCCCGTGGCTCGCCGCCGAGGTCGCTGCCGGCTTAGTGGCTCAGAAGGCGACGGTGGATTTTGCCGGGGTCGTCACCACCCCGGGAGTCGCGTACCTCGCCAAAATCGGCCCCTACGCCGCCGGCGTGATGATTTCCGCCTCGCACAATCCTTATCAGGATAACGGCATTAAACTAATCGGCCACAACGGGTACAAGCTTCCCGACGAACAGGAGGAAGCTTTGGAGCGCGAGATTCTCGGATTGGCGGCGCAGGGTGAGAGCCCCGCTGAAATCAAGGTCAATCCGGATTTGGATCGCGCCTATATCGAGCATCTGGCCTCAACGCTCCCGCGCGGGCTCGGCGGCTTGAGCATCGTTGCCGACTGTGCCAACGGATCCGCCTCCGCTCTGGCGCCGGAACTGTTCCAGCGCTTGGGTGGCCGCATACACGCGATCCACCGCGCTCCGAACGGGCGCAATATCAATCTCAATTGCGGTTCACTGCATCTGGATTCGCTGGCCGCGGCTGTGCGTGAGCAGGGCGCCGACGTCGGAGTTGCGTTCGATGGCGATGCCGATCGTGCGCTGTTCGTCGCCGCCTCCGGCAAGGTCGTCGATGGCGACGCCGTGCTTCTAGTTGCCGCGCGGCAGTTAAAGAGTGAAGGCCGGCTTACCGGAGAAGACGGGCGGCCGCTCGTCGTTGCGACCGTCATGTCGAACCTCGGATTAGAGCAGGCGCTGGCGTCCAACGGCATTCAGATGATCCGCACTCCGGTGGGCGACAAGTATGTTCTAGAAGAAATGATCCGCCGCGGCGCGGTGTTAGGCGGGGAGCAGTCGGGCCATATCATCTTTCTCCAATACGCGACCACCGGCGACGGTATGCTCACTGCGTTGCGCGTCTTCGAGGCGATGCTCGCCTCAGGGCAGACATTGGACGCACTCACGAGCGAGCTTCAGGTCTATCCACAACGGCTGGTCAATGTGCGCGTGCGGGAGCGCAAACCGTTAGATCAACTCCCCGGCGTAGCGGCGGAAATACGCGCCGCGGAATCTTCGTTCGGCGCATCCGGCCGCGTCCTGGTGCGCTTTTCGGGGACTGAACCGCTGGCCCGCGTCATGGTGGAAGGCCCGGACCTCAGCCGCGTCGAC
>Ga0070738_10000923_pt1 | contig 70928 bp, 58 predicted proteins | sample Coa_R2_2_FD_66446 | JGI IMG/M metagenome (GOLD analysis project Ga0070738, IMG submission 66446) | Surface soil microbial communities from Centralia Pennsylvania, which are recovering from an underground coalmine fire - Coalmine... | ecosystem: Environmental > Terrestrial > Soil > Unclassified ...
GCGGAAATCGACCCACCGACCCCGCCGCGCCCAGGTGAAATCGTCATGTAGTGACAAACCCCGCGGCCGGCCTGTGGAAAATCAATGCGTTATGTGCGAAATAGGGAAACATGGGCTAGTCGCTTTCGAGATAGGCACCGATGGTCGTTATGCGTTCGATCCCGCGATCAATATCGTGATGATGAATTCGCCTTCAAAGTGAGAGTGGAGCCGGGCTGTGGGCGAGCCTGGGGATGGAAGAGAGCGCCGCCGGGCTCGCCCGTCATCCGCTCTCGGAGTCCGATCATGCTCAAGACTTCCTCTAATTTCGATTTCCGAAGGCCGGTCGCATATGATGGCGAGGCAAAGCGTGCGTTCCATAACCACGCCCGCCGTCGGCTCAAGCAGCTCGCCGACGCGCTCGGCCTCGCGCCGCAAAATTATGATCTTCGATCCAACGCGGGTGGAATCGCCGTCAGTGGAGAGGTCACGATGCACGCCGATCACGTGTACGTGCAGGCGTGCCAGCCGGCATCCGGTCACGACACCGGGCTAATGTTTCGGACCTGCCAAGGCCGCAAGGACTATCACGGCGGTCCCAATCACTTCGCCTCCCTCGACCTTCTGAACCGGCCGGATGACCTGGCGCGCCGCATCAGGGAGACATGCCGAATCTGATCTCGCTCCGCCTGATCTCGCACAGGCGGCGAAGACCGAGCTCGCAGCCAGACCCATTGCAGCCTGATCAGGAGATCGCCCCGTGACGCGTCCCACGCGGACTGGCGAGGGCCAATGCCGAGACAACGGGAATTGACCTGGCAAGCCTGTTGAGCCGAACGCGATCCCAGCGCGTCCCGCGGCCGCCCCAAGTTCGAGGGCGGCCGTATTCGCCGTGACGGATTAGAGCCTGCGAAAGCCGTTCGCGGCGCCCGTCGTTGAGAGGCGAACATGCACGGATCTGGAAAAGCAATTCTGCAGGATTACGGCGATTACATTAAACGCGCTCTTCAGACCGAGGGAGGCTATCTTTCGATCGGCGGCGGCGGCTTCATCCTTTGATTTGGACGCGGGTGCCGTCTCAGCGGCTACGACTGCGAACATCTCAAGGCTTGCTGCATCGCCGCCGGCTTGCCGGTCATCGACAGCCGCATGGTGCCCTTCGAAGATGTCGTGCGTCTCGCGGTCCGTGGACCGATGGTCGCGGTCGGCGAGGAGGCAAGCCCGCCGCCCTATCATGCGCTCTCCTTCGCCCCGCTCTTTGTGGTGGCGCAAGCTTACCGAGCGGCGGGCGCGGAGGTCTTCAACCTCCCTGATCCCGCGGCGCCTGCGCCGGAAGAGTGAGAGGAAAGCCGGTCAGTTCGGGTAGAGTAGGGATGAAGCGCCTTACCCCGTTGCCGAGGCAGGTTTCTTCATCCCCCGCTCCGAACCGGACGTGCGAGTTTCCCCGCATCCGGCTCTCCATGCGTGGTTTTCGCCACGGGTGGCCCTCACAGCGAAGCGAGGGCGCGGGTTGCCTCCCAGAATTTGTCAGCTCCCTTGCGGAAGTGCTCGTCTGGAGTGGCAGTCCATCTGTTCGGTATGCGAAGGCCCCGGTCCGGATATCGCAGGCGTTTGGCATCAGCAAAGCGAGCAAGCTTCTTCTTGCCCATTCGCCACCCGCTGCGTGCTCCATCCTTAAACTCGGTGTAGAGACGACGTAATGTCCTTCCGGACGTTTTGCCGTGTTTCTTACCGAGCCAGGATTTCAGGCGCCAATACAGCCACCAATCGAGCTTGGCGAACTCCCTCGATGCCCGAGTGGCATAGCGATAGTAGTTGCGCCAGCCGGTGATGACTGGATTGAGGTCGTCGATGAGATCGGCGAGAGTGAGGCCGGTCGGCGTCTCTCTCACCTTGGCCTTGATCTTGTCGCGCAGGAACTGCGACTTGCCCTTCGGGATGAAAAGCATGCCGACGTGCCGTCCAGTGGATGGCATTTTCTCCTGTGCGATCCGATAACCCAGGAAGTCGAAGCCCTCCCGGACATCGGTGATCCTGGTTTTCTCCATCGACAATTCCATGCGCAATTCCTCTTTGAGGAACTGCGCAAGCGCCAGACGCTCTTGTTCGGCATCCTGTAGCGTTCCCTGCACGAGGATGACGAAGTCATCCGCGTAGCGCACCACGTAGAAGACCGGCCGACCGCGTTTGTAGTCGGACTGCAGGCGCGATTGCGCCCGCTCACGGGTCTTGTCCTGTGGATTGGGAATCCAGCGCCGGTATCTCTCGTCTATGACCGTCAGATAGACGTTGGCCAAGAGCGGCGAGATGATGCCCCCTTGCGGGGTGCCGGTCACTGGATGCCGAAAGCTGCCTTCAATCATGATGTCGGCCTTCAGGAAGGCGAGCACGAGCCGCAGGACCTTGCGGTCCTGGATGCGGCCTCGCACGCGGTCCATCAGCACGTGATGATTGATGGCGTCGAAGCAGCCTTTGATATCCCCCTCGATCACATACCGGCTCCGCGAGGGACCGGCTGATGTCGGGTTCAATCTATGACGAACTCTTGAGAGCGCGTCGTGGGTACTCCGACCGGGCCGGAATCCGTACGAGATCGGGTAGAAGTCCGCCTCGAAGATCGGCTCCAGCACAAGCTTGAGCGCCATTTGGACCAGTCGGTCTTTGAGCGTGGGAATGCCCAGCGGGCGGAACTTTCCCGGCTTGCCCGGCTTCGGGATGAGCCTCTGCCGGACCGGTTGAGGCCGGTAGGTTCCTCGTCGCAAGTCTTGCCAGATATCTTCCAGAAAGCCTGCGACGCCATCGGGCCGCTCTTCGACCGCCTTTCGCGTCACGCCGTCCGTGCCCGGTGTATTGCTCCCCCTGTTGCGGGCCAGCCGTTGCCAAGCATGAATCAGCGTTCTGCGGTCGCATACAATATTGAACAGATCCGCAAATCTCCTATTGGGATCTGCGGCACTCCACCGATACAGCTTGCGCTGCATGTCGAGAATAAACTCGGTATTCACCGCGTCGGACAAGTCGTCCATCCCCTGCCTGCAAACTATATCCACTGCCCGCCTTCGCCGTGTGGACGGCTTTCCCGTCCTCGGACTACTACGCAGGCTCCGTCCCCACCGTGCGCGTTCGCCGGTCGCTTCGGCCATCCGTCCCCGACCGGGGGCGGAAACGCGGGCGGGTTCCCAAGTTCCACCGTTGCTCCTTGTCCGCTGTAGGAGCCGACTCTACCCCGTGCGGAATCTGGCTTCCGGGCCTTGCAGGCTTTCCCGGCCGCTGACCTCGGGTCTCCCCGAGGTCCCTGACGCGCGCCCATCAATCGCGCATCGGCGCTCCACAAAGTCTTTCGACTGCCTCACCCACTTCCGAGTCGGTGAAGTACCTCCTGACGGGGCTTCGGCCATCGGTTCGGTTTCCCTCTCCATGGCGGACTTGCTGGCCGGGCCGTTCTTGGGATCGGAAGTCCCCTCACGCCCGGCTTTAGCGGGTTCTGCTGATTTACGGCCTTCCGGAAGCCCCCGGTTGGCCTCACCCGCTCGCTTCGCGCCCCACGCTGCACCGTGTGGCGGGAGGGGTCTCGCACCCCTCGGGGCTGTCGGCAGTTAGTCTTCCAACTCGGCGTTCTCCTTTCAGATCAGAGAGTTAGAGGGCTGTGCTTGGCGCACCGACGGGTTGGAGGTCGAGAGAAAAGGCTCCCGGCCGCCCCGTCGCGGAGAACATCGACATGGCTTCGGTACAGAAGATCACATTGAGCGCATCGCGCGACATCCCCTTCAACAAGCTGGTGCTCAGCCAGGCCAATGTGCGCCGGGTGAAGGCCGGCGTCTCGATCGAGGAACTGGCCGACGACATCGCCCGGCGCACGCTCCTGCAAAGCCTCAGCGTCCGGCCGGTGCTCGATGCCGAGGGTAACGAAACCGGCATGTTCGAGGTCCCGGCGGGCGGCCGCCGGTACAGAGCGCTGGAGCTGCTGGTCAAGCAGAAGCGCATGAACAAGACCCAGCCGGTGCCTTGCGTTGTGAGGACCGGTGGCCTTCCGGAGGAGGATTCGCTTGCCGAAAACGTCCAGCGCGAGGCGCTGCATCCCCTCGACCAGTTTCGGGCGTTCCAGACCCTGCGCGAGAAGGGACTGAGCGAAGAGGACATCGCGGCGCGGTTCTTCGTGAGCGCGACCGTCGTTAAGCAGCGGCTCAAGCTTGCCGCGGTGTCGCCAAAACTCCTCGACATCTACGCCGGGGACGGCATGACGCTGGAGCAGCTGATGGCGTTCACGGTGACCAACGACCATGCCCGTCAGGAGCAGGTCTGGGAGCAGCTCTCCCATGGCTGCAACACCGAGCCGTACTACATCCGCCGCCGCCTCACCGAAGGCGCGGTCCGCGCCACCGACAAACGGGCGATGTTCGTCGGCGTCGATGCTTATGAGGCGGCAGGCGGTACCGTCACACGCGATCTCTTCGAGCAGAACGACGGCGGCTGGCTGCAGGATCCGGCGCTGCTCGATCGTCTGATGACCGAGAAGCTCAAGGGCGAAGCCGAGACGCTGCGCACCGAAGGCTGGAAGTGGATTTCGGTCGCTCCGGACTTTCCGTACGGCCACACGGCCGGCTTGCGCCGGCTCAATGGACATGTTGTGGATCTCACTGAGGAAGAAATCTCGACCCGCAACGCGCTGGAAGCCGAGCTTGATGGCCTCGAGCAGCAGTATGCGGACGCTGAAGACGTACCCGAGCAGGTCGACCGCCGGCTCGGCGAGATCGAAACCGCGCTGGACGCGCTCAATGACCGGCCCATTATCTATGATCCCGCCGAAATTGCGTTGGCTGGCGCATTCGTCAGCATTGATCGCGACGGCAACCTGCGCATCGAGCGCGGCTATGTCCGTCCGGAGGACGAGCCGCCGGTAGAGCCGGCCCAGGCGAAGGATCAGGGTGGTCCCGCGCCTAGTGGCAAGCCTGGCGGCACGATTGACCACGGAGTCATCAGCGCAGGCGCCAACGGTGCTTCCGGGCCGGAGGCGGAAGCTGAAGAAGACGACGGCCTCAAGCCCCTGTCGGAACGGCTCGTTACCGAGCTGACGGCCCATCGGACCCTGGCGCTGAGGGATGCGCTGGCGAACGATCCTGACACGGCCTTCACGGCGGTGCTGCATGCGCTGTGCCTCTGCGCCTTTTACCGGTTTTCATCGGGGAGCTGTCTTGAGATTTCGGCCAAGAGCGCGAGCTTCGGCACCCAGGCGCCGGGGCCTGGCGACAGCGCATCCGCCAAGGCGATCGAGGCACGCCACCGGCAATGGGCCAAGCAGTTGCCCAAGGGCGAAGATGATCTTTGGGCTGCCCTCGTGGCGTTTGACGCCGACAGCCGGGCTGCCCTGTTCGCCCACTGCGCCTCGCTGAGCGTCAATGCCGTGCATGAACCGTGGAGCCGCAACCCGCGGCGATTGGCCCACGCCGACACGCTGGCGCGCGCCGTCAGGCTCGACATGGCAGCGGCCGGCTGGTCGCCGACGGTCGACAACTATTTCGGAAGGGTGCCGAAGGCGCGCATCCTCGAGGCGGTTCGGGAGGCCAAGGGCGACGCCTCGGCGCAGCTCATCGACCATCTCAAGAAGCCCGACATGGCGAAAGAGGCCGAGCGGCTGCTCGCCGGCACCAGGTGGGTACCCGAGCCGCTGCGCACGCCCGACGCACAGTCTGCGCAGGTCGAGGCCGACTCCGCTGCGGAAACTCTGCCGGCGTTCCTTGCCGATGACGAGGATAACGAGCCTGGCGACCCATCGGCCTCCGATCCCGAGGAGCCGCACGCCGTCGCGGCGGAATGATCGGCAGCTGCGGGAAAGATGTAGCCTGTCCCGCAATTCCATCTCATTGAGCCCGGTGACTGCACCGGGCTCTTCGCTCTCTGGAGGCCGTCACCTTGCTCAGCTGTTTCGAACTGACGGTTGTTCAGCCGTCACCCCTGACACATCTGCGAGTTTGCCGGGTAGACCGCTGATGCTATCCCTGGCACGAACCAAATCGGCCTCGATCTCAGCGGCATACCGGAGCTTCATCCTTCTTCACGTCGTGAAGCGCTCCGAGATGCTGACGGCATCATCGGTGCCGCCGCCTTCACCTGCGGCAAGATGCGGCCGGATGGCTTCCGCGCATCGCCATTCTCATCACGGCGACACGTCCTCGGGAAGTCCGCAGCCAACATCCTGAAGGACTTACCCGCCGGGGCCGGCGCGGCGGCGATGCCGCGCACACAGCGGTGCCGCATCCGGGCCCGGAAATTTCGCGTTCAAAGTGAGAGTGGGGCCGGGACGCGGGCGAGCCCGGAGGCGGGAAGAGAGCGCACCGCCGGGCTTGCCCGTCATCCGCTCTCGGAGTCCCGATCATGCCCAAGACATCCGAAGTGTTCGATTTCCGAAAGCCGGTCGCTTATGACGGCGAGGCGAAGCGTGCCTTCCACAGCCACGCCCGCCGCCGCCTCAAGCAGGTCGCCGCCGCACTCGGCCTATCGCCGGACAAATATGACCTTCGCTCCAATCTCGCCGGCATTGCTGTATCAGGCGAAATCACGCTGCACGCCGATTATATCTACGTGCAGGTATCGCAATCATTCACCGGCTGCGACACCAGCATTCTCTTCAGGACCTGCGACGGCCGCGAGGATTACGTCGGCGGTCCCAACAATTTCGCGTCGCTTGACCTTCTCAACCGGCCCAAGGAACTCGCGCGCCGCATCAAGGAGGTCTGCGGCGTTTGAGTTCGTCGAGCGCCATTAAGCGGTCCTGCACACCAGGCCGCAGGCGCCCGATCATTGCGACACCGTCATCAAAGGGCGAATGCGACGGCGATCGCATCAACGGCCCCCGCCGATTGACCCTTGCTCCACCTCGATCACCGAGCCCGGCCTTGCGCCGGGCTCCGACTTTTCCGGAGGCTGACATGGCTGACTACTTCACGCACTTCTCGTGTGTCCTCGACGTGGGCACGCGCGACAACGCTGCCCGCGCGCTCGATCTCTACCCTGCCTGCATGGAACGGGCGGCTCGCGCGGGCGCGCTCGCTGGGGACTTTCTGGTGTCAGTTCACCCTGACGGGAGCGGCACAAAGCTTTGGATGCGCGACGCCGCCACCGGAGATCCCCTGCAGGTGATCATGTTCGTGCAGCGCTGCGCCGAAGTCTTTGGCCTCACCGGCCGCTGGGGCTTCGGATGGGCCAACATGTGCTCGCAACCGCGCATCAATGCGTTCAGCGGCGGCGCACATGTGCTCGATCTCACCACCCGCAGGCCGGTGGCATGGATCCACACAAACGGCTGGCTCAACCGTGCGCTCCGCAGCGGCCGGGGAATGCGAGGTGAGCCATGAGCATCTCTGATCACGCCGGCGCCGCCCGGTCGCATGTGCTGCTCCGGCTCGATGAGTCAGCTGTCCGGGCCGAGATCGCAGAAGTGATTGCGACTGACGAGACACTGACAGGTCTTACCGCCGACGCCGTGACAGAGGCCGACATTCACGCCGCGTGCTGCACCGTCATCGAACACACGGATCTCTCGGAGGAACGCAGCGCGGCCGTCTTTCGTGCCGCGCTCGCAGCCATCCGCGAGGCGGAGCGGCGCGCCGCTTCCTCCTGATCAATCCGTCACTCCCTTCACCTCACGAGCCCGGCCTCCGCATCGGGTTCGTTTCTTCTGGGGCACCACCATGAGCATTCCTGAATATGCCCGCGCGAACTTCAACACCCTGTTGCGCGCTGCAGCCGCCGGCGATCTCGCGCTGCTCGACTGTGCCGACGCCGTGACTGGCGAGCCGCGCTACGTGATTTGCGCAATTTCTCGGGATGACGGTGGCTACGTAATCACGCCCTTCGGCCACCTTGCGCCGGGCAATCCCTACGAGGCTTACAAGCCGCCGGGAACCTCTTCGGATTCCGGCGAGCCTCCATCCGCCCGAGAGTGAGAGCAGGGCCAGGACGGGTTTGAGCCGGCCGAGGTCGAGAGAGCGCCCGGCCGGCTCGCCCCGTTTCCGCTCTCCTGGATCATCTCCATGGATCTGTTCGTCTCTGCAGCCGCCACGGCGGCGTCTTCTGCCGCGTCCGCGTTTCTGCCACTGAAGAGCGCCGATGCGCTTATCGCCGCTGCCAACCTGCTCCTCACCAATCTTGAGCGCGGCGTCGCGATCGATGCGCGGGTGCTCCGCGCCGCGATGATCGCGTCCTTCGGCGCATCGGATGCCGAAGGCGCCTGGGACTGGAAAACCGCCTACGAATCCTGCGAGACCGCGCAAATCCTGTTTCTGCGAAAGTTCGGTCCCGCCATGCGCGAGCGGGCATCCTCGCCGTCCCGCTTCCTCGCCATGCTGACGAAGCTCGCGACCCTCCTTCCCTCCCATACACGCCGCTCCGAGGAGAGCCAGGCCCTCCAGCAATTCTCCACCCCGATTGGACTTGGCTTCGTCGCCGGCACGGCCGCCGCGATCACGCCCGCCGACCTCGTGCTGGAGCCCTCGGCCGGAACCGGGCTCCTCGCCGTTCATGCCGAACTCGCCGACGGCAGCCTGGTCCTGAACGAGATCGCCGAGACACGCGCCGATCTGCTCGACCGCCTGTTTCCCGCTGTCAGCGCCACCCGGTACGACGCCGCGCACATCCACGACCATCTCGACGCCGCCATACGCCCTAGCGTCGTGCTGATGAACCCGCCATTTTCAGCGGCGGCTCATGTCGACGGCCGCGTTGCCGATGCGGCGTTGCGGCACATTTCGTCGGCGCTGGCGCGGCTCGCCGACGGCGGCCGGCTGGTTGCCATTACGGGCGCAAACCTCTCTCCGGACAATCCAACTTGGCGCGACGGCTTTGTCCGCTTGCAGGAACGCGCTCGCGTCGTGTTTTCGGCGGCCGTCGACGGACGCGTCTATACCCGTCACGGCACCACGACCGAGACCCGGCTGACCGTCATCGATCGCGTGCCGGCGGATGATCCGACGGCGTTTCCGGCTTCGCCCGGGATGGCAGGCGATACGGCCACCTTGCTCGACTGGGTGATCCGCCACGTTCCGCCGCGAGCGGCCTTGGTGGCGCCTCCGGCGACCGCATGTGCCACGGCGCCGATCGCGACAAACGCGCTGCGCGCGCGGCTGGTCCCCAACCCCCGGTCACAATGCAGCGCCGCAGCAAAGAGCATCGAACCGGCCGGCATCGAACTCACTTATGAGACCATCGACTGGAAACCGGCGCAGAGCGGACGCATTACGGATGCGCTTTATGAGGGATACGCCCTTCAGTCGATCCGCATTCCCGGCTCTCGAGCCCACCCCACGCGGCTCGTGCAGTCGGCCGCCATGGCCTCGGTGGCGCCGCCCAAGCCGGCCTATCGGCCGCATCTGCCGGCAAATCTCGTTTCCCGCGGCCTTCTCTCCGATGCCCAGCTCGAAAGCGTCATCTATGCCGGCGAAGCACATAGCGGATTTCTCGCCGGCTCGTGGACCGTTGATGACACGTTCGATGTCGTCTCCGCTGCCGCAGATGATGCCGAGAATGCCGTGCGCTTCCGCCGTGGCTGGTTTCTGGGCGACGGCACCGGCGCCGGCAAGGGCCGCCAGGTGGCCGGCATCCTGCTCGACAACTGGCTCAAAGGCCGTCGCCGCGCCCTGTGGGTGTCGAAATCCGACAAGCTGATCGAGGATGCCCAGCGCGACTGGTCGGCGCTCGGACAGGAGCGCTTGCTGATCACGCCGCTGTCGCGGTTTCGCCAGGGCACGCCGATCCGTCTGGATGAAGGCATCCTTTTCGCCACCTACGCCACGCTGCGGTCCGACGCGCGCGAGGAAAGGGTTTCCCGCGTTCAACAAATCGTCGATTGGTTGGGGCGTGACTTCGATGGAGTCATCGTCTTCGACGAGAGCCACGCCATGCAGAATGCTGCCGGCACCCAAGGCGAGCGGGGCGAGCAGGCGCCCTCGCAACAGGGCCGGGCGGGCCTCCGCTTGCAGCACGCGCTGCCCGACGCCCGCGTGCTCTACGTCTCGGCGACCGGCGCCACCACGGTGCACAATCTTGCCTATGCGCAGCGGCTCGGTCTGTGGGGCGGGGCAGATTTTCCGTTCGCCACTCGCGCGGAGTTCGTTGAGGCGATCGAGGCCGGCGGCGTCGCCGCCATGGAAGTGCTCGCCCGCGACCTCAAGGCACTCGGTCTCTACGCGGCCCGTTCGCTCTCCTACGAGGGGATCGAATATGAGCTGGTCGAACATCGGCTCAGTCCCGAGCAGATTCGCATCTACGACGCCTATGCGGGCGGCTTCCAGGTCATCCACAACAATCTCGATGCCGCGCTTAAGGCCGCCAACGTCACCGGCGAATCCGGGACCCTGAATGCTCAGGCCAAGTCGGCTGCGCGTTCCGCCTTCGAGAGCGCCAAGCAGCGCTTCTTTAATCACCTGATCACCGCCATGAAGACCCCGGCCCTGATCGCGGCGGTCGAACGCGATCTCAAAGCCGGCCACGCCGCCGTCATCCAGATCGTCTCCACCGGCGAAGCTCTGATGGAACGGCGCCTCTCCGAGATTCCGACCGAAGAATGGGGCGACGTCCAGGTCGACATCACGCCGCGCGAGTACGTTCTCGACTACCTGGCGCACGGCTTTCCGACCCAGCTGTTCGAGCCGTTCACCGACGGCGACGGCAATCTCGCTTCCCGGCCGGTGTTTCACGAGGGCCAGCCGGTCCAGTGCCGCGACGCAGTTGAGCGGCGGGACCGCATGATCGAGCGGCTCGCTGCGCTTCCGCCGGTGCAGGGCGCGCTCGACCAGATCGTGCAGCGGTTCGGCGCCGACATGGTGGCCGAAATCACGGGACGCTCGCGGCGCATCGTGCGCAAGCGAGGTGAGGATGGCACTGACCGGTTCGCCGTCGAGGCTCGCGCCGGATCGGCCAATCTTGCCGAGGCGCAAGCCTTCATGGATGACGAGAAGCGCATTCTCGTGTTTTCCGATGCGGGCGGCACCGGACGTTCCTACCACGCCGACCTTACGGCGAAGAATCAGCGCCTGCGGGTCCACTACCTGCTCGAAGCGGGCTGGAAGGCCGACACCGCCATCCAGGGCCTTGGCCGCTCGAACCGCACCAACCAGGCGCAGCCGCCGCTGTTCCGGCCGATCGCCACCGACGTCAAGGCCGAGAAGCGCTTTCTCTCCACCATCGCGCGCCGCCTCGATACCCTCGGCGCCATCACCAAGGGCCAGCGCCAGACCGGCGGCCAGGGGCTGTTCCGGGCCGACGACAATCTCGAATCCGTCTACGCCAGGGCGGCGCTGCGCCAGCTCTACCTGCTGATCTACAGCGGCAAGATCGAGGGCTGTCCGCTTCAGACCTTCGAGGACGCCACTGGACTGCGGTTGACGGACAATGACGGTTCGCTGCGCGAGGACCTGCCGCCGATCACCACCTTCCTTAACCGGCTCCTGGCGCTCACCATCGACATGCAGAACACGCTGTTCGGCGTGTTCGACGACCTGCTGCGCACCCGGATCGAGGGCGCCATCGCTTCCGGCACTTATGATGTGGGCGTTGAGACCCTCACGGCGGAGAGCCTGAAGGTCACGGATCGCCGGACGCTCTATGTCCACCCGGCGAGCGGCGCCGAGACGCAGGTATTCACCATCAGCCGCCGCGACCGCAACCGGCCGTTCACGTTGGCCGAAGCACTTGATATCGCCAACGATCCGCGTGCCAGGCTGCTGGTGAATGCCCAATCCGGACGCGCCGCCGTGCAGGTGCCGGCGCCGAGCCTCATGCTGGATGACGGCGAAGTCGAACGCCGCGTCCGCCTGATCCGGCCGATGGAGCGGCCCGCAATCCCGCTCAGCACCATGGCGCAGACCCATTGGCGGGAAGCCGAACGCGCCGAGTTTGTCCGCGCATGGGAAGCGGAGATCGCCGCAGTACCGGAGTTCACCGACAGCAGCCTGCACATCGTCACCGGGTTGCTGCTGCCAATCTGGAAGCGGCTGCCGAACGACTCCATGCGGGTCTATCGGCTCCAGACCGATGATGGCGAGCGCATCATCGGCCGCCTGGTCTCGCCGGCCTGGGTCGCCCAGGCGGTCGAGAGCGAGGCTCCGGCTCTCGATCCGGCTGACGCCTTCGTGGCCGTACTCGACGGACGGACGATCCTGCACCTGGAGGACGGGCTTGAGGTCCGCCGTGCCAAGGTCATGGGGGACTTCCGCATCGAGGTCGCCGGTTTCACGGACGGGATGGTCGACCGGCTCAAGGCGATGGGACTCATGTCCGAGATCATCGCCTGGAAGCTGCGGCTGTTCGTGCCGGTCGGGGCCGGCGGGCCAGCAATCCTCGGCGCCCTGATGGAACGCTATCCGCTGGTGCGGATCGCCGAGCGGCCGGCAGCATGAGGGAGGAACAGCCATGTCCTCCCAAGCCGCCGACCTCGCTCAACGTCTCGCGCGCAGCGCCGAGGCCGTGTGCCGCTACTATCTCTCGAACGGCCGCCGCGAAGGTCGCTATTGGATCGTCGGCGATGTCGCCAACACACCGGGACGCAGCCTCTACGTCCGCCTGTACGGCCCGTTGTACGGCAAAGGAGCTGCCGGGAAGTGGACCGACGCCGCGACGGCCCAGCACGGCGATCTTCTCGACCTGATCGCACTGAGCTGCGGCCTCGACCGCCTTGCCGATGTTCTCGCCGAAGCGCGCAGGTTCCTTGGCCTGGCGCAGCCTGCACTATTGCGGCCCGAACCACCGGATGGTTTGCCGGACACTGCGCGCCGGCTGCTGGTGATGTCGTATCCGCTCGCTGACACGGTCGCGGAGACCTATCTGCGGAATCGCGGCATTGCGATCACACCTGATCTGCGGGCGTTGCGATTCCACCCGCGCTGCTTCTACCGCACCACCGACGAGGCAACGGGCGCCAACCGCTATGAGGTCTGGCCGGCGCTGCTCGCGGCAGTCACGGACCTTGACGGCAAAGTCACCGGCCTGCAGCGCACCTGGCTCGACCCGTCCGGCCGCGACAAGGCCCCGGTGCCGTCACCCCGACGCGCCCTGGGCGAGATCGCCGGGCATGGCGTACGGTTCGGCACCGCCAGCGACGTCATGGCGGCCGGCGAGGGCCTGGAGACCGTGCTGTCGGTGCGCACCGTCCTGCCGGCGATGCCGATGGCAGCGGCGCTATCCGCCAATCACCTCGCTGTCTTCCGGCCGCCGCCCACGCTGCGGCGCCTCTATGTCGCGCAGGACAATGATGCGACCGGCCGGCGGGCCGCGCAGCAACTGAGCTGCCGGGCGCAGGCCGGCGGGATCGAGGCGATCACGCTCGCACCGCGCCTCAAGGACTTCAACGATGACCTGCGCCAGCTGGGAGTGGCTGCACTTCGGGCAACGCTGCGTGACCAACTCGTCCTGGAGGACGTTAGCCGGTTCATCCTGTCGGAGTCCGTAACGGTCACATGAGCGTGCGGGGCGTCGTACCCGATCGCGGGTGAATGCCCTCCGCCGGAAAGCCACGCCCGCGGCCTGCGAGAGGGCGATCTGACGGCAGGCAGTCCGGGGCCGCAACGGCGGGCGGCGGCTATTTTCCGCCGCCGGAGGCCCCACGCGGCAAGCCGCGCGGGCCTCCGGCTTTGCATCGCGAGACAAAATAGCCGCCGCCCGCCGTCCTCCGCTTGCGCTCCGGCCGCTTGCGGTGCGCCCCCGGTGCGCCTGCCGTCGGGTGATCGCCTCGCAGGCCGCGATGGGCGCGGCCAGTCCCACGGAGGGCATCACCATGACGACCGATCGCGACGGCAACCCGCACAGCTCATCACCGACCGCACACGTCCTCACCGAGCTCCAGCTCTATGGCTGGCGTCCGTTCCAGGACGAGCCCGATCCGCGCCCGCTGCCCGAGGCACCCGTCATCGGCGGCGCCGTGGCCGACATCTTCGATGCCTTGATCGCAACCTTGCGTGAGACGCGCCTCGAGCCCGATCTCGACGACCTGCTGTGGTCGACCGCCAATCTGTTCCATCGCGCCGCCGGCCGCGTCCGGCGCGAACTCGACGACAACGAGAGCGCCCAGAAGCGCAGCCAGAAGGAGCAGGACGGCTCGGAAATCCGCTCGGTCGAGCTCGAACGCCTGATCGCACAGGGCCTCACCCTCATCGAACGGCGCGACGCCATGGAGCTTTTCCGCGATCACGCCGCCGATCTCTATGAACGCCACACCGGCTCAGTCTGGCGCCCGCGCGCCGGGTCGATGGTCAACCACCGCACCCTCACGGCGGCGATGATCGACAGCCGCGACTTCGTTGCCGCCAAGCGGCGCAGCGAGACCGAGGTGCTGTTGCCGCCCGGCCCCAAGGTCGCCTTCACGGGCGGTCTCGACTTCAACGACCACCGGGCGATCTGGGACCGGCTCGACCAGGTCCACGCCAAGCATCCCGGCATGGTGCTGATCCACGGCGGCAGCCCGAAGGGCGCCGAGCGCATCGCCGCCGCCTGGGCCAACGCCCGCAAGGTCACCCAGATCGCCTTCAAGCCCGACTGGACCCGCCACGCCAAGGCTGCACCGTTCCGGCGCAACGACCAGATGCTCGCCGTCATGCCGATCGGCGTCGTCGATTTTCAGGGCCATTTGCACCAGTCGGTCTTTGAGCGTCGGGATGCCAGGCGGCCGGAATTGTCCCGGCTTGCCGGCCTTCGGGATCAACCGTTGGCGCACCAGCTCGGGGCGGTGGTTTCCGCAGCGCAGTTCCTCTCGGATATCCTCAAGAAACCGCTCCACACCGCCTTGCCGCTCTTCGACCTTGCGCCGCGTCATCCCATCCGTGCCGGGTGTCCGGCTCCCCGCGTTGCGAGCGAGCCTTTGCCAAGCATGGCCGAGCGTGCGGCGATCACATACCCGATTGAACAAGTCCGCGAATCCTTTGTCGGGATCCGCGTCACTCCACCTGTACAGCTTGCGCTGCATGTTGAGGACGAACGCAGCATTCGCCGCGCCGGGCCATCGACCCACCTCCTGCTGGCATGCCGTACCACACACTCAGGGCAGATTGCGATCGTATGCCCTGACCGATACACCGCCGTGACCGCAATCGCAGCAAACGCCTCGCCGTCGCCCGGAAATACGTTCCACGGTTTTCCATTGCTACCGAATGCGGCTTCGGAAGACGGGATCCCCGCACAATCCCTGAGCTGCTACGCATCCATGCCGAAGTGGCGAAGCTGGGGTGAGAATAATCTCCTGTCGCCGGCCGACCGTCAGCAGATGGTGACGCCATCATCCCTCGGGATGAGGCAACGCGCTGAGGCGGGCTGAGTCATGGACGGACAAGCGACGTCTCGCGCTTACCAAGCGCGCGCGACCGGGCGCCGCCCACGCGCGCGGCGATGTAGGGCTTCACGGACGTCGACGTTACAGCGTGAATCGCAAGACGCTGGTCCAGAAGGTCTTCAGGCAATGCGGGGGATATGATGGCCAACTTTGTCCTTGTACATGGCGCATGGCATGGAGGCTGGTATTATCGCTACACCGCGTACGAGCTGCGTGAGAGGGGTCACGCCGTGGTTACACCGACACTCACTGGCGTCGGCGAGCGCTTCCATGCCTCAAGCGAGGCGATTACGCTCGAAACTCACGTTCGAGACGTCGCCGCTGCATTGAAGCTGAAGAACTCGACCAAGTTGTCCTGTGCTGCCATTCCTACGGCAGCATGGTCATCACGCGCGTGGCCGATCGGATGGCGGAACGCATCAAGACTCTCGTTTATTTGGATGCGTTGGTCCCTGAGCACGGAGATTCGTGTCATGGCCTCTTGCGGAAGGCTTTGGCGCCCGAGGTGGCCAGACAATTTTTAGAAGGCATTCGCGGAGTAGCGCGGGAACAGCATTCCGGTATGGTAGCGCCGCTGTCCGCCGAAATGTTCAACGTAAGGCCCGAAAGGCTGGATCGGGTGAACCGGCGCTGTATGCCGCAGGCGCTTGCTACCTTTGAAATGCCGATCCTGCTTTCAGGTCGAGCGGAGGCAATCAAGCGGCGAATCTTCATCCTTGCCGATGCTTGGGATCCGAGTCCCTTTCGGTTCTTCGCCAAGAAATATGAAGGTGTCGCCGGATAGCAAATCATGAAAATGCGCTGCGGTCACAGCGTCATGGTCGACATGCCAGGCGAACTGGCCGCCGTGCTTGACGATCTGGCCTGAGGTACAGCTTCCGCGATTTGGGCCCACGGGGGCCGTCTCGACCAGGATTTTGAGGGGTTTCGTCGCAGCAGAATAAGCGGTTTCCGAGGAGCTCCTGTTTGGAGCCACCCAGAAGAGCAGCGGAAGATCGTTTTCCGCTACGATAGCGGTACCTGGCGAGCGGATGCTCACGCATAGAGGGAGGTGAGCATGCATAAAATCGAAATTTCTCCTGCTGTGATGGATCGCGTGAGGGCATCGCGGGGCCGCACTCACATGTTTGATCATCTCGATCCCGCGCGGACCGCGCACATCATCGTCGATCTCCCGAATGGATTCATGGGGGCCGGCGCCACGGTCGAGATTCCCCAGGCGCGGGAGATCGTGCCGAACGTCAATCGGATCAGCGCCGCGGTCCGCGCGGCGGGCGGCCTCAACATTTTCATCCGGTACTTGATTGACGACACAGCAATCGTCCGATGGTCGACGTGGTTCACCTGCTTTGCGACGCCCGAGCGCCGCAAGGCGCTGAATGAAACCTTCTGCCGCGGCTGCCACGGCTTCGAGCTTTGGCCGGAGCTTGAGGTGCAGGCGAATGACCTCATCGTCGACAAGACTCGTTTCGGTGCATTCGTGCCCGGCTCCTCCGATCTGCACGACATTTTGCAAGCGCGCGGGATCGACACGCTCATCATCACCGGAACCGCGACCAATGTATGCTGCGAATCAACTGCACGCGACGCGATGCAGATGAACTACAAGGTCGTCTTCGTCGCCGACGGCAACGCGACGAATACCGACGCCGAGCATAACGCGACTCTCAACAATATGGTGCGCCTGTTCGCCGACGTGATAACGGCCGAGGAGCTAGTCGAATTCCTCCGCTCGTCCTCGGCCGCGCGTGAGGCGGCCGAACAAACGTTGCTCCCGAAAAGGCTTACGGGTAGCGCTCCGCGTTCTGCCGATCTTCTGTCCGGCGGCCGAGGGGGCGCGCTCAGATTCGTTGAATGAGCGAAAGCCATACCCAACCGGCTACGCAACGGCCGGACTGGGGATCATCACAGTCGAGGAGCTGCGCCGAGAGCAATAAAGAGCATTGGTTTGAGCGCTGCGAGAGTAATCACTGCTTCCACTGTCTGATATGAACATGTAATTGGAGAACGTGCGACTGCGCAGATAACGCGCGGCGTTCGCCGGAACTCGCGACGGAGCTTATGCAGCTTCGAGCTGTAGGGTGAACAACGGCCAATCCGGTCGGGGGGAACGATGGTAGCGGACCTCCGTTTTGAACCCCCGATCGCAACAGCCAGTGCCCTTCCTGGGAGATGGGTAACAGTTTATACGGGAGACATGGGTTACGCACCGCCCGAGCGTGAAGCTCGTGCGCACGATGTCGCGCGAGCGCTCTATGAGCGACGGCGCAGGCGGCCCTGGGGCGGCCCTCTCGGCCGCAGAAAACCTTGCAAGAAACCTTGCAACTCTGTGCGGAACAAAGCGGAAAAAGGGCTGCAAGGTACAGCGTGGAGCATGTCGCGCGGGATGATGTGACTGGGCAGGAACGGCGAGTCCCGCCGCGCCGAGATGCAGGCTTCAGTCGTAAAACTCGGGAGCGATCTTCCGCTTAATCCCGGCATTGTAGTCGTGCTGAATCCACAGCTGCGCGTGGTTCTGTTTCACGAATTCTTCGATCATCTCACGGCTCTTTGCGGTCTGCTCCCTGTTCGGGTCGGTGACCGGAACTTTCTTGTACGTGATCTCTTCGGGATAGTGGTAGAGATCGCCCGATAGCAGAACGTTCCCGGTGTTGGCGAGCTTGAGGAACAGCGATTGGTGCCCGGGCGTATGACCCGGTGTGAACTTGATGACCACGGCGCCATCGCCGAACACATCATGATCCTCGCCATTCAGCACAACCGTTTTGCTGTCGGCGAGTCCCTCGAAAAATTTCGGGTCGGGTACGCGGCTTCCTGCCGACCGCGGGGCGAGGATTGGATCGCGATCGCCCTTCTGCACGATCCAGGTGGATTTGGCGAACAGGCTGGCGTTGGCGACGTGATCGCCATGGTAGTGGGAGAGCGCCATATAAGTGATGTTGGCCGGGGTGTAGCCGATCGCGGCGAGTTGAGGGAGCAGCGGGCGATCGACCGTGTAGTTATTCAGCTTCTGGGGTGAGGCGCCATCCTTGAAGGCGCTGTCGGGAATTTCGCCGGTATCCCACATCAGGGTTCCGCGCGGGTGAGCGATCAGGAAACAGGGCGTGACCATTCTTGTGTCGGCCACTTCGTTCGGCTTCAAGCCGTAGTTGTCGACGTTGGGAGGTGTAATGATGCCGCAGTCAAGAACATAGAGACGCAGCGATTGCAGGGGCTGCGGCTTCTGTTGGGCATTGGTTGGCGGAAAGCCAAAGGCCATGAACGCAACCACCGCCAGGATATAGGGCATGGTACGAATCGACATGGAATCCTCCCGAACAAGCCCGTTTCTTTTTGAGAACGGCGCTGGCCGCGGCGGCTACCCAGCGGGAATGATAACTTGCTGGCTTTGCCTTCTCGACGGTTCACAATCTAAGCCATGCGCTACGTGCTGTCAGCCTCACTGTTGTTGACATCCATGCCGTCAGGGCAGCGCTGCTTTATAGGGTGACCTCCTTGCCCGACGCGCGATCGGGTGCCGCCATATTGTAGATCGGCTTTCCGTTTTGCGCCTTCGGGCGTATGTTTATCGAGTCGCCTGTTCCGGCGCCCGTTGCATGATCTCGATGCGCCGCCCCACGGTCGGCGATATAGGCGATGATCACGCCGATGGCTTCATTCCTCCGCGGCGGTTCGTTTCTTGGCCCCCAACTTGCATCGAGGCCTAAGGCCGATGCGGAAACGTTGCTATCCACGCGCTGGACTCATGGCCAACTGTAACGCGGGGCAAAGGAGATCATCATGCGCAAGTTCTCGCGCTCGGTGCCAACGGTCGCCACTACGGTAATAGCCGTCAGCGCAGTCGTTTGGACGCTCCGAATGTGCATCGCAGTACTCTCATCGCGATCCCTTTCGTGGCGGCTGTGACTCTTCTGCCAGTTCAGAAAATCGCCAACGGATTGAGCGGCGATCCTGTTCCTTTTTCGATGCGCAGCGGCGCAGCCGTGAACAGAAACTCGAAACGATTAAGCCGCCTCGCCTGCTCGACCGCTCGCTCGAAATCGAGATTATCGAAAATGTTTATGCCCATCGCGACCAGCGCCAGCCGATGCAACGGATTTGGGACTGATGCCGGCAAACCTGTGGGCACGACGTCGTTTGGCCCGTCGCCTCCGATGAAGGACACGCCCCGTTCTTTCAGGAAATACGCAACGTCCGCGTGATAGCCGGCGAACCCGGTTTCCCTTGGCCAAGCGCCGAGCGCGGCACGCCGCTTCCAACGCCCTGTATAGAGAAGGATGACGTCACCTGCCGACGCCGTCACGTGCTCCAGCTTTTCCAGGGCCTCGAGGTCTTCCCGATGGATCGCGGTTCCCGGCTCCAGCCACCCTTGAGCAGTCGCCTTCCCCGGCAGGAGTGTCGCATCAAACAGGATGGCTCGTGTGACAATACCATCTTTCAATGCATTGATGCTTCCTTTCGGGCAACCGCCTGCGGCCGTGATGTCTTCCATCGCCACTCCGTTGTAGCCTTTGCCGTCGACCATCATGTGGCAGTCCAAGGAGTCGAGATGGCTGTGGACGATGCCGTGATAAGTGCCCGTGTACTGGTATCTGTCGGCGGTGCCGGTCGGATTCACCGGACCCAGGGTGCGCTCCAGGATATTGGGTGCGTCCGCGGCATGTTCCTGCACGACATCATGCGCGAGCGAAACCGGCAGGCCTTCTGTGGCTAAAGCCAAGGCCTGTTTCCGCTTCGCGGGAGTGATCAGGTTGGCCGCGCCGAGTTCGTCGTCATTTCCCCATCGTCCCCAGTTCGAGAGTTCCTTCATCGCGCGGCGGAAGTCCGCTTCATTTGCCATGGTCGGGCGGGCACTGCTCTGACTCTGTGCCTGCGGGACGGAAGCCGCCACCGCTCCCAACGCGACCAAGCCAATCATCAGGATTCTCATGTTTCCTCCTCTGAGTGAGCCGGAGCTTGAACCCAGCGTTGCTCGATAGGCGGGTTCCGGGGCCAAAGGCATATCGGACGGGCGTCGAAGGATTATGTCATCGAAAGTTGCCTTGAGGAAGAGACTGTCCCGACACTTTCATATCGGAATTAAGGGTCCGTCGCAGAGATGTGAGCGAAAAGCGACGGTCGGCAGTCGCCAAAGCCCTTGGGGAGAGCGCGCATCAAGAACCGGCGGATAAACTCGTGTGGCGCGGTCGCCACGGTTTCCAGCGGCCAGGAACTTCGATGCGACAGTCCTTCCAGCGGAACGACACGCCCCGATCATCGGCTGCGTCCAGCCTGCGGTTCGAGATGGCGACTGGTTGCGTCTGGCTTGGGGGCCAACTTCCTGTGATCTTTATCGCGGCGCTGGCGGCGGGCTATGGCCTGCCACGGCCATGGCGGGTGCCAGCGGAAGCAGGTCCGCTCTCTGAGGAACACCGGCCGCCGCCGCGACCAGCGGCGGCGCGTCCAACATGCCGGCGCCTGACCCGATAGCGGCTGTCGGTCTGGCGATCGACTTGTAAGCATCCGAGACCCAACTCCATGCGCGGACACGTCGACTCAATCACTCCGTCTGCGCCAGCGTGAGCGGGAAGATAAGCCCGAATGCTTTGGCAGTCTTCATGTGATCACAAGCTGAATGTTCTGACCTGCTATACCAGGAAGTCGGCGGGTTTCTGACCACTGAGAACGCGGCCGGAATGCCGTCGCATTGGTGTGCCCCTCGACATCAGGCAAGCAGAAGCATCGTGCCAGTGGCGACCAGGGCAAATGTCCAGAGCAAGTCGAGGTTCAGCCAAGCACGTCGCAAGAGGCCCAGTGCGACCCATTCGTAGATGAGCACGGCAATAATCGCCGCTGTTGCCGCCATCGCCAGCGTGTGAATTCCGACTCCGGCCAGGGTTGCCGCGACCGGCCCAGCCTGACCCGCCTCGCCGGCTAGGCACGTGTGCATCAGCGCCGGCCACAGCATGAGCCCGGCGCCGTGCACGGTCGCCATCAGGAACGACCAGGCGGCAAGTCCCCAAAGCCCCACCTGCATGCCAAAACGCACGCGGTGGCGATGGCCAAAGCGCCAGTGATAGCCCGCCCAGCCCAACAGCAGCAGGGCCGAGCCGACGCGCACGACGTCGGAGGGAACGAGATAGCCGGCAATGACCAAGAGGCTGGCAACGGATGCGACCGAGGCAGCATGGCCGATCGCGATGGGAAGGAGGGAGGCCGCCACAATCGCTCGGCTTTGCCGATGCAGGCCCAGCGCCACGGCAAACAGCCAACCCATCGCGGGGTTGAGCCCGTGAAAGGCGCCGAGCCCGGCAAACGTCAGCCATTGCCAAACGTCATTCATGCCGCACGATGGGACGAAACGCGAGTCGGCCACCGAAAAGGTGTGTGGCTCAGGGATAGCAGTACGAGTCGGACGAGCAATCGCCGCCTTCGAGCCGCACCTGGTGCGGGCGGTGAGAGGCGGGCCACTGCACAAAGAATTTTGGATCGAAAGCGATGCCGCCGTTTGGGTCGGCATCGAGCTTCACCATCCAGCCCTCGATGCCATCCGGATAGAACTGCGGATCAATGGCGCCGTAGAGCGAGTTGGTGAAGTATACGCGCTTGCCGTCGCGGCTGATCTCGACCATCTGCGGCCCGCCGCTCAGCGCGCCCTTCCTGGCGCCGGGATGCGTCGCCTTCGACACGATACCGCCAATGCGCACCTTGCCGGCGAGCTTGGGATTGAACGGGTCGGACACGTCGTACTGCTGCAGATCGCCGGTACCCCAGCAGGCGACATACAAGAACTTGTCGTCCATCGACAGGTCGATGTCCGTGACAAGGGGCGGCACCGCTTTGAAGCCCTTGAGCAGCGGCGGGAGCTGATCCTCGTTCGCCGGTTCGGCGGGAATCTCGATCACTTTCTTGACCGCCCACCTGTCGCCGTCCTTGTACCAGGTCCAGATCGAGGATGAGAGGTTCTCCAGGCTGACCACGCAGTTGACGAAGCCGTAGGCCTTCGTCGGGTCGTGAGCAGGACGCAACTCGAACACGAGCTGATACTTGTCGCCGAAGTCGATGGTCTGCAGGTGCTTCCTGTTGTGCAGGTCCCAGAAGTGCAGCCGCCGGCCGTAGTTGGCGCCAAGCAGCACCTCGGGGATCAGCCCGTTCTCGAACGTGTCGGGCGTGCCCCATTCGCTCGTGACCAGCGTGTCATAGCCCAGGTGCCACCATGCGTCGTACGCGAAGTGCTGCGGCCCGCGGTCAATCTCCCACCGGCCCCGCACGTCGAAAGTCTCGGCGTCCATCAGGAACACGCCGCCCGGCCCCTTGCCCTCGCGGTTGCCGAGCGCGGCGACATAGATACCCTCAGGGCCGCAGTGCACCGTGTGCGGGCGAGTGTAGCCAGCCTTGTCCGCGACCTCTGCCGGCTCGATAACCTTGACGATCTTGGGCTTCTTGGGGTCGGGCTTGGTGTCGAGGACATGAATGCGCGAGGAGCGCAGACCCGGCACCACCAGATAGCGCCGCTCCATATGCGGGTGGGGAGCATTGGGGCAAAGGCAGGACGAGCACGCGCTCCAGCCGAAGTGATGCAGTTCGTCGCCGGCATTCGGCATCGCCGTGGTGCCGACGATCTTGGAGTAGGTCTCGGACTTGGGATCGACGTCGACCACGGCGATCGCATCGGGCGCCTTGCGGTCCGGATCGAAGGCCGCGACGTAGGCCAGCGTCTCGGGCGCCGCCTTCATCGCCATGCGGGGTGAGGGATAGAAACTGGGGTCCGGTGTCCAACTGACCATGACGCGTACTCCTCTCGTTGCTGACGAACGCTCCCTCTTTGCTCAGGCGGCAGCGATGCAATCCCCGAACGGTCGTCGGCAGACATTGCATGCTGATTGTCGGCCGGCAGGTCCTTGAGGAGGCGCACGAGGCGGCGCTTGCGCGCCACGGCGAAGCCGGTGGGCTTGCCGAGCGAGAGCGTCGCTGAATTGATAGTAGCGCGCCTCATCAGAAAAATCGCGCACGAAAGCGCGCTGCATATCCTTGTCCGGCAGCACTGCCGGAGAACGGGAACGGGTTCCGCCGGGCAGCTGCAGTACGTCGATAAACTGCGTTGGATAGCGGCGCGAGCTTCGGTTTTGGCGCAGCAGCGACGTACATGCGCAGCTTGAATCAAACCGTTCGCGTCGTGTCGTGATGTCGACGTCAGACCGGCAGCCCGAGCTGCTTTCGCAGGCTCTTGTCGAATGCGGATGCGGAGACGAAACGGCGCAGGAAACTGACCTGGCGCGCCATTTTCCCCGCCGCATAGCGCCTCTTCGGAGCGGGATCGGTCGCAGCCGCCAGAATGGTCTCGGCTACCGCTTCGGGCGCATCGCCTTTTTCCATCGCTTTCCGCGCAACTGCCTTCATGCCAGCGCGCGCAGACTCATAGATATCAAGCAACCGATCCGGCCTGGCGAGATTGTTTTCGAATGACCTACGGGTATAGGCGGGCTCGACCGATACAACGCGATTCCGAACGGCCGCCGTTCGTGGTCAAGCGATTCGGAATAGCCTTCAACGGCATTTTTGGTCGACGCATAAAGCGCGAAATAGGGAGCCGGGATGAACCCCTGCACCGAGCTCAGGTTAACGATTCTGCCCTTCCCTTGACGTCGCATTGTCGGCAACACCGCATTGGTCATGCGCAGGACGCCGACGACGTTCACATCGAACAGCACCTGAGCCTGTGCCGTCGAGGACTCTTCCGCGGCGCCGAGCAGGCCCATGCCGGCATTGTTGACAAGCACGTCCATGAACGCGTGCTGGCCTGCGGCACACTAATCAGGTAATGTTGCGCGTGAATTTGATTCAGTCCAAGGCAAAACTTGGCGCTCCGCTGCGCGAGGCCGTGTCCGGCGCCACAAGTTCCTGTGCGCCGACGGGGGAAAAGGCGCGCACGCTCACGCCTGCTGAGGCGCGCACGATATTCCTGGGGCTGATGCTGACGGTCTTCCTGGCGGCCCTCAACCAGACGATCGTCGCCACTGCCTTGCCGACCATCGGGCGCTATTTCAACGACTTCGAAAACCTCTCCTGGATCGTGACGTCGTATCTCCTGACGTCCACGGCGGTTGCGCCGCTTTATGGGAAGCTGAGCGACATTCACGGCCGGCGTACCGTGATGCTCGCCAGCATCGGAATTTTCGCGCTTGGCTCGGTCGCAAGTGCGGCGGCGCCCAACATGCTCGCGCTCATTTTCGGCCGCGCCCTGCAAGGGGTCGGCGGGGGCGGCATCCTTCCGGTGGCGCAGGCGATCATGGCCGACGCGATCGCGCCGCGGGAGCGTGGGCGTTACCAGGCCTACATGGCGGTCGTCTGGGTGACCTCCGGGGTCGGAGGTCCGATCCTGGGCGGCGTTCTTGCCGAGCATTTCCACTGGTCGCTGATCTTCTGGATCAATCTTCCGCTCGCACTTGCCGCCGCCGTGACGACCTACACGCGCCTTCGGAAGCTGCCGCGCCACGACCGCCGGCACCGGCTCGATATTCTCGGCGCCGGCCTGATGATGGCGTCCGCGGTTCTAATGCTTCTCGCGCTGACCTGGGGAGGCACGCGGTTCGCGTGGATGTCGGCGCCGATTATCGCTCTCGTTGCGGGCGCCGTTATGCTGTCAGTGGGGCTGGGCTGGTGGCTGGTCCGCGCCCCCGAGCCGTTCTTGCCACTGTCGGTGCTGGCAGAACCGGTTATGTACACAGGCACTGCAGCGAATTCTTTCGCCATGGGTGCGTCGATCGGATTGGTGATCTTCGTGCCGCTCTATTACGAGCTCGTGCACCACCTTTCCGCCGCCGATTCCGGGCTGGCGCTCGTCCCGCTGGCGCTGACCACGCCGGGCTCGATCCTTTCGGGCCGCGCCATGCTGCACATGCGAAGGTACAAATGGGTCCCGGAGGTAGGCCTCGCGGTCGGCATCGCCGGGCTTGGCTTGCTGATCTTTAAGCCTGCGCTTGCGCTCTGGGGCGTGATCGCCATCATGAGCGTTGTCGGCATCGCGATCGGCACGGTCTATCCGGTGTGCACCGTGTCGATCCAGAACGCAGTGCCGAACCATCAGGTGGGCGTCGCCATGGGCGCCATGAACTTCTTCCGCGCGCTGGCAAGCGCCTTTGCGGTCGCCGCGATGGGCGCTATCCTCCTCGCCGGGATGGGCGCTACAGTTGAACGGGGAGGAAGCGCCGCCGCAGTCGCGGCCAAGGTGGGCAACCTTGAATTTGATTTCGCAAGCGTGTTCCGCTGGGTCTTCGCGGCAGCAGAGGGATTTCTCGTCGCCTCCCTCGCGACATTGATCTTGATGGAGGAACGTCCGCTGCGCGGGCCGGAACAAGGCGCCCCCTCCGTACCCTCGCCGGCTGGCGGGGGAAAGTAGGGAGGGGGCCAGTCGATGCGATCGGCGTGACGAGGGCGATATAATGACGGGAAAGATCGTCGCGTTCGAGCCTGCGCCGATGACCAGGCGCCGGCTGATCGTCGACGCAGCGCTGGCGGCAACATGCGCCATCGCGCGATCAAATCCCGCTGCAGCGCAAGCATTTCCGTTGCGTCCAATCACCATTGTGGTGCCGTTCGCGGCGGGAGGGCCGATCGATACGCTGGCGCGCGTCATGGCCGAGCGGATGCGGGCGCCGCTCGGTCAGCCGGTGGTCATCGAAAACGTGACCGGTGCAGCCGGCAGCATCGGCGTCGGCCGCGTCGCTCGCGCCGCCCCTGACGGCTACACGCTTGTCGCAGGCTTCTGGGGCACGCATGTGGTGAACGGCGCCACTCAGACGCTTGCGTACGACGTATTGAATGATTTCGAACCCGTCCTGCTGACCTCAAACAACGTAAACCTGATCGTCGGCAGGAAAACTCTCCCGGCGGACGACCTTAAGGGCCTCATCGCCTGGCTGAAGGCGAACCCGGACACGGCCGCTGCAGGCACCGCCGGCGTCGGCAGTCCGCAGCAGATCCACGGCGTCTTCTTTCAGAAAGCGACCGGCACGCGCTTCCGGTTCGTGCCTTATCGCGGCGGCGCTCCTGCGATGCAGGATCTCGTTGCCGGACAGATCGATTTGATTTTCGCCGACCAGACCACATCTCTGCCGCAGGTTCGCGGCGGCAATATCAAGGCCTTCGCGGTGATGGGCAAGAGCCGTCTCGCCTCCGCCCCGGCGATTCCGACGGTGGACGAGGCTGGATTGCCTGGGTTCTATTGTTCCGTCTGGAACGCGCTGTTCGCACCAAAAGGCACGCCCCGCGATATCATCGCGAAGCTCAATGCAGCCGCCGTGGATGCGCTGGCCGAGTCTGCGGTGCGTGAGCGGCTCGCAGGCCTCGGACAGCAAATTGTGTCTCGCGGCGAGCAGACGCCGGAGGCGCTGGCTGCATTCCATAAGGCGGAAATCGAGAAGTGGTGGCCGATCATCAAGGCGGCTGGCATCAGGGCCGAATAGGTTGAATGCAAAATTGCTTCGAGGAGCGGCTCACGGGCCACGCCTGGCGGCCCTCCTGACGCTGGCTTGGCCGGCCGTACAAAATGACCTGCCGCTTCCCGGCGCCTGGCGGCTCACTGGACAGGACGGCGTCGCTTTGGTACAGGACGCGGCCTGCGCATCACGACGCACGGGGCGCATAGCTCAGTTGGTAGAGCAGCTGACTCTTAATCAGCGGGTCCAAGGTTCGAGTCCTTGTGCGCCCACCAATCTTTTCAACAGCTTAGGGACCTCTCGAGCGGCATTCCGACAGGCGGTCGGGGGGCTATTCCGACAAACCCGCTGCTTTTGTTCGCTCCTCACGACGCTTCTCGGTCCTGATGTCAACTGCTTGCGCGTCCGCTTTGCATAAGTTGGCAGCTGGCGCGTTGACCGGTGGCGCCCAGCGGCTCGGAGCTCGGCATCCGTAAGGTCGCTGTCAGCTCCCTTGGCGAAGCCGCCGCGACGGAGGGAGGCAAATGAGAGTTCGCCTCGAAGGCCCGGGGCCACGATCGTTCAAGTTTCCACATTGACGCTTTGATCAAACATCATCATCAGCGGGCGAGCGACGTCGCCAAAGGGGCATTCATGAACGCAGAGGTCGCCGCCTTTCTTGACAGTCTGAAGACTGGCGCCCCTCCGGCCGCTGCCGCCTCATTACTCCGGGCCTTGTGGCACGGACTGCACGGGGAATGGGAGACCGCTCACCAAATCGCCCAGGACGATACGAGCGCCGAAGGTGCATGGGTCCACGCCTGGCTGCACCGCATCGAGGGCGATTTGGACAACGCCCGCTACTGGTATCGACGCGCTCAGCGGGAGGTGGCCGAAGGGGATTTCCGCGAGGAAGGAAAGACTATCGCCGCGTTTCTTCTGAAATGATGTCAACCATCCTTCCTATGCCAATTCGTTACAACCTCCGACGAAATTCTTGGAGGACTGTCGCGGTCACCATGTCCCAGGCGGCAGGCAGGACTTCGCCGATCTTGCGCCAGTCGGCTGAGCTGCCTGCAAAGGCCTGTGAAGGGGCAGGACGGTCAACGGGGCCAGCGCAAGAGAAAGGCTAGGAGGAAACTTACCCGGCAGGACCGCGCCACCGGGTAGCAGAAGTTTCATGCGCTGGGCCAGGCCCGGTGGAAAACTCTTTTGAATTTCGAGCGGGTCAGGACGCGCAGAGCGGCCACGCCACGATTACTTGCGGCCTTGATCGGTTGATGCCTTTTGCGGCGGGCAGCGGCAGGCAGCGGCGGCCGGTCAAGGGTCTCGACCGCTTGAGCGGCTGCCGCCCCATGCAAGAGTGCATCCAAGCGATCAAGGCCGTTTCCAAGGCCGCGGCCCGGCCCTATGCATCTTCACCCGCTCAAGATTCAAAAGGCAAAAGCAAAATCACCCTAAAATGGTACAATCAGTGTGCGGTGAACCACGAAGGTCGCTACAAACACGAAGAGGGGTGCGATGAACAGACGCGATTTCATCAGGGCGGGCGCAGCGGGACTTGCGGCCGCCACAATTCCTGCCGCGGGCAGCGGGAGGGCAGCGGATAACATCGTGAGCGAGGGACAGATCGGAAGCCTGCGCTCGGCGACTCCTTCAGATCTCCAGGGGCTGGTCGGCGACGGCCGACAGCGCCGAATTCTCCTGCGCGGCGGCGTCGTGCTGAGCCTCGACCCGAGGGTGGGCGACTTCGAAAAGGCCGATGTCCTGATCGACGGGAAGAGAATTGCCGAAGTCGCACCCACGATCTCCGCAAGCGACGCTGAAATCGTCGACCGCGCCGGAACAATCGTCATGCCGGGCTTTATCACCACGCACCATCACCAGTACGAAACGTTGCAGCGCAGCATGATCCCCGATGGTTTGCTCAGGGGTGAGTGGCCGCAGGAGAGCTACTTTTCGGTTGTCCAGAACATCTGGACCGCTGGCCGCATCACAGATCCTGCCAATCCAAGCAATGTCATCTGGGACCTGGGTCGTGTGCCGTACGACCCGGAGGACTGTTACATCTCGGAACTCGTCGCATGCCTCAGCGAAATCAGCGAGGGCGTCACCACGGGAACCGATACCTCTCAGTCTTCGCACACGCCCGAACACACCGACGCGATGATCAAAGGTCTGATGGATTCGGGCCGGCGAATGGTCTACGCCTACAGCCCCGGCATCGATCGCAGCAGCAACGGTATCCCATACGAGTTTCCAGGAGCGATGAATGACACGGCAAGGGGGATCGGCCGCATCGCGAAAACATATTTCAGCTCCAGAGATCAACTGGTGACGCTTGGATTCGGCGGCGGTCCGGGGCCCGCAGCGCCGGGCGCCGACTACACCGGATGGCAGCTCGCCCGCGCGTTCGGCGCGTCGATTCACAATCACAATGTCGGTGCCCCCAACGTCGTGATCGATGCGGCCGCGGATGCCCGCAACGGCACCGACTGGTCGGACGTCACTTTTATCCACGCCACCCGATGGCAGGATGAACCGCTCGCGCAGGTCGGCTACGGCTCGTACGGCTATCCCAAAGAGAACCGGTCCAAGGCGTGGGAGATCTGGCGCGATCGAGGCGCTCATGTGTCAATCGCGGTCCTGATCGAGATGCAGATGCGGCACGGAATGCCGCCATTCCAACTGGCGCTCGATCATGGCATTCTGCCCAGTCTCAGCCCAGACGTTGACACAAACATGACCACGGATCCGTTTTCGCTGATGCGCGGCGCATTCTGTCTGCAGCGCGCGCTGGCAAACGATCTCGCATTTCCGGAGAGCAATCCAGGCGGTCTTCCGGCGCCGCAAGCCGTCACCTCCCGACAGGTCATCGAGATGGCCACTATTGCGGGCGCTGCATCGAACCGCATTCTAGACAAAGTCGGAACGCTCACGCCCGGCAAGGAGGCCGATATTATCGTTCTCGACGCGCGCAACATCAACACATGGCCGATGAACAACGTGCCGGGCACAGTAGTGACGATGATGAACCCCAGACATGTGCGTGACGTGTTGATCGCAGGGAAGGTCGTGTACTGGAAGGGCAAACTCGTGGGTTGGAATGTCGATGCACTATTGCGGCAGATCGAGCAGGCACGCGAGCGCGTTCTCGCGCGCATCAACGGTACGCCGAAGGTCGGACAGCTGCCGCAGGGCAACAACAGCTTCGCCAATCCATACCGGCCGAACTTCCTCGCCGGATGCTGCGATAAGGGTCAGAACACGGCGGCGCCCGCGTATGTGTTGCGGCCTTAGCGGCGCGTCCTGCCCGACATACCACTCGCCGCTCCGTTGTCGCGCCCGGAAAATCGTGGTCGAACTTCGTTGTTGTCGCCACTCTTCTGGTTGATAGCAAGGTCGGCATGGTCGACTACTGGAGCGCGGAGGATGGCGTGAGTTCTGCCGTCCTTCGCGTGCGAATGAGACGCCGCCAGCCTCGCAACCGGCGCAACATTTCTCCGGAAGTGTCCAGCTCAATGAGGCTGATGTCCGCCGGCTTCTGCGGTTCGGCTGTCCGGCACCGGGTATCGTTGAGGCGACCGCCGAAGGGCGCCAGCCCCCCAAAGAGATGGCTCTCGAAGCTCCGCGCAACTCAGGGCTTGGCGATGCCTTTAACGATAGTGCGGAGTGCATTGCCGACCTGATCGGCAAGTTCGCGCGGCCTTGGTCCTTGCTGGCCGACCCGAATACGGTCGAGCTGGACGAGTTTTGCTTCATCCAGTTCAACCGCGATTCGCGCCCACAGGGCATCGAGGTTGTAGGATTCCCGGCCAGGCGGCATGGCGACCGGCACAATCCGGTCCACCCGCAGATCGAGGGCAGCAGCCACCGCATTCACGGCGCTGCGAATCGCGCGAGCTTTTGGCCCGGTGGGCGCGGTGACGTCGTAAGGGGGGGCCCATTCTGCGGCAGGACGGAGTTCATCTATGTGTGTCAGCGCCAGGAGGACAGGCGGGGGCCGCCGGGCGAGCTGCGCGCCGGCCCAAGAGCGAACGTCATCGAGCAGTTTGCGGTCCGGGCCGCGAGCGGGTTGGGTCGCCGAAGCGACCCAGATTATGAGGTCCGCACGCTCCGCCTGCGCCCGAAGCCCCGAAGCCAAGGCTGCGCGCTCATCGAGACCCGGCATGTCAACGACCGTCACCGCTGGATGCCCCTCCAGTTCCAAAAGGTACTCCTTGGCATCCGAAGTCGCTGGCAAAGGCCCGACGGCGGACCGAATCTCCTGCGCCAATGCATTCAGAAGACTCGATTTTCCCGCATTGACTTGTCCGACGAGAACAATCCGCACCGGCGCGCCTCGGTCGAGGACGCCGGCCATGTCGCGTGCCCGCGCGGCACCGATCTCTTCGTCTGAGAGTGCGAGTCGGCCGGCATAAAGGTCGATGGCAGCGCGGCCAATCTCGAGCACCAGCAGCCGGGTTGCGTAAGCTCGCAATCGATAGGAGAGCACCTTCGCGGCATTTTCCATGAAAATGCTGCTCGTCTCCTGGCCGACAGCCTGAAGCGGATTGAGGGTGCCGCGGATTATGCGCCAAAGACCGAAGCCCACGCGCCAACCGGTTCGTGCGACAGAGCCATAGCGCTTATTTTGCTGGTGCGCCCATAAGAGGTGGCTGAGCCTGATAGCTCTCACCCCAGGGATATGGCGCAGCGCCTCTCTGCGAATGTCCCGGCACAGCCGTTCGGTCAGCAGCAGGAGCTCGGGTAAGCTGAATTGTGCCCATGCCGTGGGCGCTTCCGGATGGAAGCGGCTCGCGACGACCTCGACGATATCGCGAGCGGCGGCGGTGAGCCGCTCTGGTTCGGTAAAGGCAAATGGCGCAGTCGCGTCCGCGATTGCGAGCACCTCGGCCCAAGCCTCTCGTTCAACGACATACCAGTCGTGCGAAGGCTCGGCCGCATCGCCTAACGCAAGCCGCGCCTCCTGGTTCGCGCGATGGCGGACGAGTCTTGATAGCGGCCAAGCCAGAAGGCCAAGAATGGCAGCCGCAATCGCCCATGCCCAAACATGCCCGCCTTGCCAGAGCCATACGCTGCCGAGAGCTAACAGGGATAGCCACGGAAGTGCGACTGTCAGGAACAGGAGCGCCTCAGGCCAATAACGCCGAAGCACCATGTATTTCATAGCCGCGCTCCGGAGCGTCGCGTCGTCCGGCCTTTCGCATGCCGGAGCCCCGCCGCAAGTCCTTCCGCGAAGGCGCGGCGCACCTCGTTGTTGGGCGCTGTCAGGCCACGCCGTCGATAACCAAGCCAAACGCAGGCGGCCTCGCCGATGCCGACAGTCACACCGAGGGCCGCCGCCGCATTGAGCGCTCCAGCGGCAAATGCGCCAACCATAGGGATGACTTTCAGAACCTCCCTCAAGCCGTATCTGAGGGCCCACCAGGCCAATGCGCCGCCGCCGGTGGCCGCGCTGAATTGCGCAAGAGCGCTTGGCGTCCATGCAACGGCGTAGCGGACTGCGAGGGCCCGTAGCATCATCGCAAGGATGCCGGCAAGACCGCTCACGCCGACCATTGGAATTGGAACTGCACCTGCGCCCGCAGCGGCAGCTCCGAAGCCATAAATCAGCGGCCTGGCTTTCGCCCGCGTATGGTCGCTGTGCGCGTCGGCGCGCGCGAAGTGCAGGGCCGCGAATGCTTCGGGCCCAGCTTCTTCGACGGCCCGCCAAAACATTTCGAGGCCAAAATCCTCCGGCGGAAACCCATCTTCCGGTGCGGTGAAATCGATCGGTACGAAACGCGGCGGCCGTCCCGGTAAGGTATCGAACAATCGGCGCTGATGAGCGAGCGCCTGGCGCAGTGCGTGCGGCACCAGGGCATGCGTCTCATCCTCTGGTCCGCCCGTAAACGGATATTGCTTCGGATGTCCGACGCCCACGGGGTAGAGGCGGTGCAGGCCCGTCTGCGCGACTATAACCGGCCAGTCGGGATGGCGGCTGCGCGCCTGTTGGAGGATGCGCAGCACCGTGTGCTGAGACGCATCCGCCACTTGCATTACCACCAGCAAGAGGTGTGACTGTCCCTCGCACCAGGCGATGTCGTTCGCGGGATCGTAGTTCGCCTCTCCGAGCCCTCGGGTATCGAGAAAACGAAGCAAGGGGACCTCGGACGGCACATCGTAGAATGCGGCCGTTCGGGTACAAGGCTCAAACCCTTCACCAACCTCTGCGCGTGCGTCGCCGGTCAGCGCCGCAACAATCGCCGTCTTGCCCGCCCCCGTCTTGCCGAGGAGCCATACGACTGGGGCGATCGATCGCGCATGTTTGCGAACCTCCTCCGAGTCAGCGCCCGAACCCGCGTCGCCAAACTGAACCTCGCTGATCGCTTTCCAGAGTCGATCAAGAAATCCCACGATCTCGGCTTCCTCAACTGCGCGGCTTTCCGACTTCTTGCTACTCCGAGCATAATGTCCAATGAATCGCGCCCCTCGGCGCCGCCCACTCTGGCGCGCGATTCGTCATCGCTTTCGGCATGCCCACGCGGGGCGTATGATGCGCCGGGAACTCGCAACAACCCCATAACTTAGGGATGGCGCCCCTGGTTTTGAAGCCGACTTGCCCTCAAAACACCGAGCTAGGGACGCATTCGGCGCGTTCGCCGGATGGGGCCGTTTTGGCGCGGCGGCGCAACAGCGCCGATCAGAGACTCCGACTTCTCCGAATCCGTGACTTCCCGATTATTCGGCGCTCGATCCATCCTGCAGTAAATCTTCTCGTTGAAATATTCGCGGGTCGACTTTGTAATTCGCCTGCGGAGAAGGATCCCTTGCGATGAGAGCGAAATCACAGCGTCCACGACCACAAGGCTCGCCCCTGCAAATAATGTCGGCACGAATCGGCGCTGGGCCGGGAACAGGATGTTGGCGCAGAGGCGCCGCGCGAGACATCTTTTCCCCGCGAAGCAAATCGCGATACAGTAAGCTGCCCGCAGACAGGCGGTTTCATTCATGGGGGCGATTTCGTTGCCGTAACATGCTGCGGGGCAAGAGGAGGTCATCATGCGCGACCGCTTTTTCGGCTCGATGGTAACTTTCGCCATTGCCGCCGCCGCTGTGAGCGCCGCTGTCACGCCTTCCTCAGCCGGGGAGGGAGCGGCGCCGAAAACGCCTTGGGGCGAACCCGATCTCCAGGGAATTTGGACCGACGAATTCGATACCGCGTTACAGCGCCCGCCGCGATTTGCGAACCAGGAGTTTTTCACCGAAGCGCAGCGGCAAGAACTCGACAAGGAGCGAACGGCGCTCTACAGCGAGGAAAGGCCCGCCGAGCACGGCACCGAACTCGACGTCGCTCGCGCGTACAACCACGCGGTATTCCTGTCCAACAAGCACGTTGGCGCGCGCACGTCGCTCGTTGTCGATCCGCCGGACGGCCGGGTTCCGCGCCTGACGCCGGAGGCGCAGAAGACGATTGCCGCCGATCGGGAATTCCGTCTCGCCCTGTTGCAGGCGACCGAGACGTGCAAGACCAAGTCGCCGCGCTGCAATGGTGGGAAGTATGATCCGACGCCCTCGCCGCGGCGCGCCGACCTTCCGCCTCGCTACAACACGGTGCGCATGAACCGCTATGACAATCCGGAGGACGGCGGCTTGTCGGAGCGCTGCCTGACTGGTGGGCTGCCCGAGTTTGGCACAGCATTCGGCGGGAGCTTCCGCCGCATCGTGCAGACGCCGGGCGGCATCACAATGTTCTATGACGTGGGTCAGGGGCAAGGCTGGCAGCGCAATATCGTCATGAACGGGAGCCCGCATTTGCCGGCTGACATTCGCCAGTGGTTCGGCGATTCGCGCGGCCACTGGGAGGGCGACGCCCTCGTCGTCGATGTTACGAATTTCACTCCAAAAACCGACTACCGCGGCTCGCGCGAGAACTTGCACCTGGTCGAGCGCTGGACGCGGACGTCGCCGACCACGCTCGAATATGTCGTCACCATCGAAGACCCGACGGTGTGGACCAAGCCGTGGACCGTCCGCCAGGAATTCACCAGGCAGAGCGATCAGGAGAACCGGATTTATTATGAGCCGCGCTGCGTCGAAGGAAACTATGGCCTTCCGGGACTATTGCGCGGAGCGCGCATGGACGACCGCGCCTTTGCGGAGGGGCGAGGCCCCGATCCGGCAACCATGGACCGCGCCACCGCTTTTGTCGGCTTTCCGGAAGAAGATCCGCTGCTGAATGACCGTTAGCCGTCGCAAAGCGACAAGCCGAAAGGAGGCCATCATGCGCGAGAGATTCCCAGGCTCGACCTTGGCGGCCGCCATTGCGGCGGCCGCTGTGGTCGCCGTCACCCGGACGTCAGCTCAGGCGCCTGCGCCTGACCCTGCGGCTACCCCTCCCTACGCTTCTCCGCAAGCAGGGGAGGGCAAAGAGCGGGTGGCGCTGAAAACGCCCTGGGGCGCGCCCGATTTGCAGGGCATCTGGACCGATGAAAGCGACACGCCCCTGCAGCGGTCTGCCAAGTACGCGAACCAGGAATTTTTCACCGCGGCGCAGCGCGCCGAATTGGATGCCGCGCGGGCTGCGGTGCTCGGCGAGGACAGGCGTGGGGAACGCGGGACCGAGAACGATGTCGCGAGCGGCTACATCTCGGCGTTCTGGTCCTGGAAGCACGTCGGCGCGCGCACGTCGCTCATTGCCGATCCGCCTGATGGTCGGATACCGCCGCTCACCCCGCAGGCTCAGAGAACAGCTGCGGCCGAGCGCGAATTTCGTCTCGCCCTGTTGCAATCCACCGAGACATGCAGGACCAAGGCGGCGACATGCAGCGGCGGAAAGTATGATCCAACGCCCTCGCCACGGCGCTCTGAGCCGCCTCCCCGCTACAATACCGCGCGCTTTAATCGCAATGACGGTCCGGAGGACAGCTCCCTGGCGGAGCGTTGCCTGACCGGCGGTCTGCCCGAGTTCGGCGGTCCGACCGGAAGCTTTCGCCGGATCGTGCAGACGCCCGGCGGCATCTCGATCTTCTACGACGTCGGCCAGGGCCAAGGGTGGCAACGCAACATCGTCATGGACGGACGTCCCCATCTGCCAGCCGGCATCCGCCAGTGGTATGGCGACTCGCGCGGCCACTTCGAGGGCGACACGCTCGTGATCGACGTCACCAACTTCAGTCCGAAGACCGATTTTCAAGGCTCACGGGAGAACCTCCATCTGGTGGAGCGTTGGACGCGAACGTCTCCGACCACGCTCGAATACATCGTCACCATCGAAGACCCGACTGTGTGGACTAAGCCCTGGATCGTCCGCCAGGAGTTCACCAGGCAGAGCGATGAGGAGAACCGGCTTTACTATGAGCCGCGCTGCATCGAAGGCAACTTCGGTCTCCCGGGGCTCTTGCATGGACGGCGGATGGAGGAGTTCGCCTTCGCGGAGGGGCGAGGTCCCGATCCCGCCACCAGAGACAACACTCACGGCAGTTTTGTGCTTGAGGAGGATCCGCTGCGGTAAGGGGGCGGATCAATGAAGCCGCCGGCGCAGAACCCTTAGCGAAACTGCGCCGCCGGGTTGAGCGGCGGCGCAGCGGCCGGTTTTGCGGGGCAGGCCTTGTGCCCGGTTACGGCTCCGCCGTAATCGCCTCAATGTGCAGAAGCTGCATCATCTCAGTTCGTGGCGAAACAGTAGATCCGGCCCGCGCCTCCGGTGTTGATGAGCGCCTGCTTGCTGCAGCCCTGGCTCATATGCGCCGCATTCCACGACGTGTTCTGGCCACCCGACCGGTCGACATGGCCGAGCATGGCGCGCGCGCGATCAGCCGGAATGTTCGCATTCTGCTGCGGCAGCGTCATGGCGTCCGAGGTCCAGTTGTTGCAGGTGTGATCGATGCCGTCGATGAACGCCCGGCCCTGTGGGTCCGAACCCGTCAGGATGTCGTGCTGGTTGCCGCCGGGCGGAGACCCTACGCCCGGGATCTCATTGCCCTTGACGTCGAGGGCGGTCAGGCGCTGGATGTTGTTGCGGTCCCGTTGCTGGTCGCCATGCAGATCGGCGACGTTGCTGGCGATCAACTGGCCTTTGACATTGTACCACGGGCCGGTGCCGATGCGATCGCGCGCATTGATACGCGGGGTCGTGCCGCGCTGCTCTTGGCTGAGATACGCATGCCAGGTGCGCGTCGCGGCCCGCCCGCCCAGCGACTGTGCCTGATTTTGGCAGATCTGGTCGGCGCCCGCGAGCCCGCCAAGATTGCCCGAGCCGGATGGGTTCTCGGCAACGAAGAAGCTCGCGACATCGGGCTGCAACTGGGCTTGTTGCTGCTGGGCCTGCGCGAATGTGGTAGCCGATCCCAAAAGAGCAATGGCAACGGTGGAAACAACGATCGGTTTCATCTTTGTGATTCCTCCCTTTACTCCCTTTACAAGGGGCTCAACCCTATACCACTCGTAGCCCACCATTCGCAATGCGCAACCGCTCGACCGTTGGGTTTCGCCCACAGGGAGACGTCGGTGTGCTACCCGTGCGATATGAACAAAGAGGAAAAAGAGGAGGCGAGGAGAACCCAACATGAGTGGATTTGGGAAAGGGCTCGCGGCGCTTTGGCTAAGCTGTGCGCTCGCCACGGCGCCGGTTCTATCCGCGTGCGATCAAAAAAGCGAAGCTCAAAGAGCGGGAAATGGACAGGATGGGGGAGGGACTGCGGCGCCAGCGTCGATCCCGATGGGAGGCAATAAGTCAGTGACCCGCTTTTTCGTCACCAGCAAAGGACTTGGCAAAGGCGGCGATCTTGGCGGTCTCGCAGGAGCCGATGCGCACTGTCAGGCGCTCGCACGGGCTCAAGGTGCAGGCGACCACACGTGGCGCGCTTATTTGAGCACGGAGGCGACCGACGCTGCGCCGGCCGTGAATGCGAGGGACCGCATCGGAGCAGGCCCCTGGTACAATGCCGAGGGTGATCTGATTGCGCAGCACTTGGCGCAGCTTCACGGCGTTATGAGCAAGCTCGGCAAAGAGACAGCCCTGACCGAGAGCGCGGACCCAGTGAACACAGAGATGCACGAAATCCTGACCGGTTCCCGCCCGGACGGCACCGCTTTCCCGCGAGGGACAGGTCGTACATGCGGCAACTGGACATCGAGCGGCGCGGGCAGCGCGCAGGTCGGTTACTTTGACCGGGCCGGCGTCGGCGAAAGCTCAAATTCGTGGAACTCCGCGCGAGCGACAGAGGGTTGCAGCGAGGAGGCTTTCCATAACTCTGGCGGCGCTGGCCTGTTCTATTGCTTCGCCGCGGATTAGTCGAGCGCTTCTGCCAACCTGTCTGCCAATCGGAAGGACTGACGCGTGATTGAACGCAGCGCGATGGAACGCCAAGCCGCGTCCTCGGACATTGCCGGCTCCAGGGCGACCCGAAGGTCGCGCCGACCTGATCTGACGTCGGGGGCCACGCCACCGCTATCGCATTTCAGCGTTGGCGAGCCCGTCACTGGTTATCGTCGCCAGGCGACGGGTTGACGCGCGAAGCTCTTGCGACGGTGTGGTTCAACTGCCCACAGCGAGTCGACGGCGTCCTGCCTCCGCGAAAGACAGGGACAACGTCAGGTTCGACGCGTAGAAAGTCCCCGCCGTCAAAGCTTCGCGATCACCTTCCCCCTGAAGATTTCTCGCTACCGAGCTGGAAGTCCGGGGCCTGACCAGGCATCTCATGCGCCTGCTGAGGCAGGTTTGCTCCATAGGGCGTCACGAGCTGGTGCCCCGCATAGGGCGACGCCGAAGACTGCCCGTAGGCCGGCGCCGCTGTTGGCCCAACATGGTTCGTGCGCACATGCTTCGCCATTGCAGGAGAGGCAATTAACGCGGCCACGCCGGCTGCGGACAGGACCACTTTCAGATTAGATGTCACGTTCAAACCTCATTTTTTGAATTGACCAGTCGACAGTTAGGTCACATCCGGCAGCAGACAAGGATATCAAATCATTGCTGAAATACGCTAAAAATATATTATGTTTATGAAAACTTAATGCTCAATTCCGTCGGATTGGTCCGGCCTTTCCGCGTCTCCAAAGATCTCTCAGATTTCTCAAACCGCAAGGCGATAATCGATGATTATATTAACGGCCCATCGTCCGTTTCCACGACATAACTCCGGTCGACGCTGCCGTCGCATGTATGCAGTATGCTCAAATTTGCTATGCGCGCACTGAATGACCGGCTCATCGTCGTGGCGGAAGGTGCCAGACTGTCTGACTTGAGCCCGCCTCGCGGCCTATCGTTACTTCACCTCAACCTCGCCTCAGCCAATTGCGCGACCGCGGCCAATGTCGTCTGTGCGGCGTTCAACCCAAGGCGAAAGTCATTGTCCGAGTAGGAAGCGTAGCGGTCGGTCGCTTGATGATAATGCGGGTTCCATCCCGCTCCGATCTGCATTCCTCGCTCGTTTTCGCGAAGGCTGATCGCCGGCGCGAGATCCATGAAGCTCGAAGAGTCCGTATTCGTCATGTGATGGCCGACGGAGGCGGGATAATCCGTAGCGTATTTCTCATTGGCGTCGCGAAAGAGGAAGGCGAGCTTCATGGCTCCATCGCCAAACTTCGCCGCGGACTGGAATTCAATGTTGATATCCGCTTCGGGCCGCTGCTCCGCACCGACCGTGCCGTCCGGGCGCGGCATGCCATGGTCCCACAACATCATGTCGTGCTGGATCATGGCGATCCACCGCGGTTCCGGATAACGACCCGACCCGGGAGGGTCTTCTTTGCCCTGGAGCGAGGCGCGCTGCGCCACATAGGCCCGCGAGCCTTGAAGACCGGTCTCCTCATTGTTCCACAGCGCGAAACGGATTGATCGCGCCGTTATGACATCGGGGCTGCTGAACACGCGCGCCAGTTCCATGACCAATGCGGTCCCCGAGCCGTCATCATCAGCGGCCTCGCCGAAACCGCGTCCGTCCATGTGGGCCCCGACAATGTACATCTCTTCTGGATGGGTGGCGCCGACCTTTGTGCAGTAGACTTCCTCGCGCGATCCGGGCATCGGCAGTTCAGCATTGCGCACGCGCATCGCCGGATCGGTCTGTGCGTTGGGATCATTATTCGGAACGACCGGCAGCGTCATGCCGCGCAGGCGCGAACCGCCGGCGCCGCGACGGATTTCCCCGCTGGCAATCATCGAGCCACGCGACGCTGCCGCGGCCGGCTGGGACGGCTGCGGCGGCGAATCATAAACATATTTCAGGCGCTCGGTATTCGTGCATCCGTCGCTCTTGAGCTGCGCTTCGATCCAATCGACCGCCGCCCGGTTGCGCGCAGTCCCCTCCCGCCGGTCACCGAATTGGGTCAATCCTTTGATCGTAGCTTTATACATCTCGAGATCAAGCCGCCCGACCAGCACCCTGACAGGGTCGGCTGGAGCGCTTTGCGCCTGGGCGTAAGGCGATTGGCCGATAATCGCCACAACAATAGCCAGGCGGCCGGTCCAAACCGCGTCCATCAATCGCCTCACCAGATGCGCGCCCGATCCCGGGGCGCAAGAAAAAGCTTATCGCTCGGTTTCACGTTGAAAGCGTCATACCAGGCATCGATGTTCCGCACCACGCCGTTGACGCGATACTGCACAGGCGCATGCGGATTGGACACGAGCTGCTGACGAACTGAGTCATCGGTCGATTTATGACGCCAGCTCTGGGCGTAGCTCAAGAAGAAGCGCTGATCGCCGGTCAGGCCGTCGAGCACGGGCGCCGGTTTGTCTCCCAGGGAATTATGATACGCATCGAGCGCCACCAGCGCTCCGCCAAGATCGGCGATATTCTCGCCCATGGTGAGATCGCCTTTGACGTGGAAACCCGGAAACGGCTCGTAGGCGTCGAATTGCCGGCCGAGCACGGCCGCGCGCGCATTGAACTCGGCCGCATCCGCATCGGTCCACCATGTGCTGAGGACGCCGCTGCCGTCGTACTTGCGCCCCTCATCGTCGAACCCGTGGATCATTTCGTGGCCAATCACGGCGCCGATGCCGCCGTAGTTGACCGCCGCATCGGCCGCCGGATCGAAGAACGGCGGCTGGAGGATCCCGGCCGGAAAAGTCATCTGGTTGAGATTGGCGTTGTAAGACGCATTCACGGTCTGCGGATTGAGGTACCATTCTTCGCGATCAACCGGCGAATTCAGGCGGTTGACCTGCCGCAGCCAGGCGAATTTGCGCGCGGCCTGCATGTCGGAGAGAAGGTCGTCTGGCCGCACGTCCAAGGTCGAGTAATCGCGCCATTTGTCCGGATAGGCGATCTTGACGTTGAGCTGGGCGAGCTTTTCCAGCGCTTTTAGCTTGGTTGCCGGGCTCATCCAGGCGAGCTGCTCGATGCGCCCTTTCAGCGCAATCCGCAGTTGGGCGACAAGTTCATCGATCTGCGCTTTGGCTTCGGGGGAGAAATAGCGCGCCACATAGACGCGCCCGATCGCCTGGCCCATCGCTCCATTCACGGTGGCGACAGCCCGCTTCCAGCGTTCGGGTTGGTCCGCCACACCGCTCATGGTTCTGCTGTGGAAGTTGAAGCTCGCGGCAACGAAGCGCTTCGAAAGGAAGGGAGCGGCGCCATCGGTGAGGTGGAAGGCGAGCCACGCCTTGAGCGTATCCAAGGGGGTGCGCGCATACACGGCCGCGATCTTCGGAATAGCGGTGTTCTCCACCACGACGACACGGGCGAGGGCGCCGAGACCGGCGCTCGCCAGCAGCCGATGCCACGGAAACGGCGCGGCCTCGCTGAGCGCCGCAACGCTCATCGGATTGTAGGTCTTCTCCGGATCGCGCCGTTCCGCATTGGACCAGCTCCCCTCCGCAATGGCGGTCTCAAAGTTAAGAATGGCCGTCGCCGATTGCTCGGGAGCCTCCCAGCCGATCATGGTGAGCAGTTGCGTTACGTAGGCAAGGTAGGCGGCTTTTTTCTCGGCAAGTCGCGGCGTGATGTAGTACTCGCGATTGAGCCCGAGACCCCCCTGCCGGATTGAGACTGCGTACTTGTCGGGCGCCTTGTCGTCGGCCCCGATGCTCAGTCCGAAGACTGAGCTGAAGAAGGAGCGCCGGCCGGCTCCCATGAGGTCCGCAATTTCCTCGCCCGTTGCCGCGGCACGGATCATCTCAAGGAAAGGCGCGATCGGTTTGGCGTCGAGCGCCTCTGCGCGCGCCTCGTCCATGAATGCCGCATAGAACGCGCCGATCTTCTTGGCGTCAGCCCGCAGCGAGGAGTCGACCCCGTCGTCTCCGCGTTCCAGGATGTCGCGGATGCGGGCCTCGTTGGCAATGATCAACACCGTGTCCACGCCGATCGAACTGCGGTCGCGCGGGATGACGGCGCGGTCGTACCAGGCGCCGTTGCCATAGCGAAAAAAGTCGTCCCCTGGATTGGCTGCAAAGTCCGCGCCATCAAGATCGAATCCCCAGCCCGCGGCGGCGATCGTCTGCGTGCAGCACACAAAAAGCACCAAGGCCGTAATGCGGCAGATCAGGTTCGACATGTTCTCCCTCTTTCCGGGTCTGTTGCGGGAGGGTGGGCGACGCATCTGCGCAAGATCATACTCTTCCCGGAGCCGGAAATGCACCTCGCTGCCAGACGAAATGGAAGCGCTCGAAGCGCATGATGTCGCTTACTGCGCCGGCGCGGCAGAAGGAGGAGGCTCGGGCGCAGCGGGGCTCGGAGCAGACTGCAGGCCGCGGGGGATGAACGGCAGCACCGCCGGATTCCCGCCCGGGCGACTGCCGAACCCAAAGAATCGCCGCGGCGGGCGGCAGAAATTGTCGCCGCGTTCCGAAAGCTGCGCAATCAATTCGTCGGTGATGTTGACGTCCGTGACGGGTTGCTTGGCGCTGGCCCAGAACTTCTTCACGGCCTCCCGGGTGTGATTGCCCAGTTTGCCGTCGACCCTGCCCTGGAAGCAGTCGAGCCGCCGCAGCTCAACCTGCGCCCTCCTGATCTGCTCGGGCGAATTGGCTCGCGATGCTGCGGACGCACTGGCCGCGGGCGGCTGATTTGGCTCGGTGGCCAAATGAGGCGGTTGAGAAACATTCTGGGCGAACTCGACCATGCGGCTCGTCTCAACCGCGGCCGCCGGCAACGTCGACAGTGCAACGACAACTGCAAGCGATCCCGCGCACCGGACACCGTCCTTCATGGCGAACCTCCCCGTCCTGATTATCCGCGTGTATCGCCGCAGCGACCTTTAGCATGCAGGGCAGGCAAAGCGAAGCGTGCCCCACCCGCCCGCTTCGCCTGCGCCGATGACTGCCGCTATTTCTGGGCATGGGAGGCGCCCATCGCGGCTCGCAAACGCCGGTCGATGAACGGGTTCGGCAGGATGAAAAAGGCCGGGACGGCGGCAAACAAAATAAGACCCAGCGGCACATACCAGTGCGCCAGCGCGATCGCCGCGCCATAGACCACGATCGGCGCCGAATGGAGTTTTGCGACGAAGCCCGGCAAAGCCGCCGCGATGCCGTCAGCCGCAAGGTGCGGCTGCGACATCGCATAGAGCCACATGGCGGTGCCGGCCGCGTTCACCAGCATCAGATTGACGCCGTACAGCATGACCGCAAGCTCGCTGTCCGGGTGCTGGCCAAGAAGCGCGGCGGGGAATGGAATGAGAACGATGAGCAGCAGCAGCGCCAGGTTCAACCACAGAAGCTGCCGGTCGACCTGTTTGATGAAATGCAGCATGTTGTGGTGTGAGACCCAATAGACGCCGACGATCACGAAGCTAAGCGCGAACGCCCACAAGTGCGGCGTCACGCGGCGCAGCGTTTCCCACGTCAGCGGCTTGTCGGCCGGAAACCGCACGTCGAGGATGAGCAGCGTAATCACGATGGCAAATACTCCATCGCTGAAGGCCTCAAGCCGGCTCTTTGTCATGGCGAACCTCTTGTGTTCCGGATAAGTCCATTGGAGCGCCCCTTCACCTCTCCCCGTCCGGGAGAGGAATGGGTGCGCTTCGCGCGCAAATTCTTCCGGGTTGGGGGGTGCGAGGTCTATGGCGGGCCGTTTCCTCCTCACCCGGATCGCGCAAGCGCGATCCGACCTCTCCCTTCGAGCGAGGTGAACCTCACTCCGGTTTGATATTCGCTGCGCGGATAACCTTGGCCCACTTCGCGGTTTCGTCGGCGAGGAGCTTGCCGAATCCGGCTGGCGTGAGCACGAGCGGCGTGCCGCCCAAGTCCGCAAAGCGCGCCTTGATTTTGGGATCAGCGAGGGCCGCGGCGACTTCCTTGTTCAATCGATCGATGATCTCAGCGGGGGTGTTTTTCGGCGCGCCAATTCCGAGCCAGTCGCCGGCCTCAAAGCCCGGAACAGATTCGCCGACCGTCGGGACGTCGGGGAGCGCCTCCGAGCGCGCGGCGGTCGTGACGGCGAGCGCGCGCAGCTTCCCAGTCCGGATATACTCAATCGATCCGGCGAGGCCGGCGAACGACATCAAGACTTGTCCGCCGAGAAGATCCGTCAGTGCCGGCCCTGCACCGCGATATGGCACGTGGACCAGATCGACGCCGGTCGTCATCTTGAAAAATTCGCCGACCAAATGACCGGTCGAACCGACGCCGGCCGACGCCATTGTGATCTTGCCGGGATTGGCCTTGGCGTAGGCGATGAACTCAGGAATGGTTTTGGCGGGCAGCGACGGATTGGCCAGCATGATTTGCGGTTGTCTGGTGAGGCTGGCGACCGGCGCGATGTCGCGGAGAAATACGAAATTCAGCTTGTCGTAAAGCGTTGCGTTGACGGCGCTCGACGGGCCCACCATGAGGAGCGTGTAGCCGTCGGGCGGCGCCCGCACCACCTGTTCGGTTGCGATATTGGTGCCCGCGCCGGGCCGGTTCTCGATAATGAACGACTGGCCGAGCCGCTCTTGCAGCCATTGCCCGATCAGGCGCGCGCCGATGTCGGTCGAGCCTCCGGCGGTGAAACCGACGACAATGTGCACTGGACGGTTCGGGTAAGATTGGGCGCTTGCCGTGTGCGAAACCGCCGGCAGCAAGGCGGCGCCTAAAGTCAGTTGCAGAAATGCCCGACGAGAAAGCTTCACGACGCGCTCCTTGATCGCATCGGCCAGCGCAATCGCTTCGCTTTAGAAATCCGGCTTGTCCGCATGCGGCACCGCTTTATCCCTTCCGGCAAGCCGCAGTTCCTGCGTGTTCTCGGCACAGACGACTTCGCGCCATGTCTCGCGGGCGCGCCGGTATGTGATCGTGGCCGACCAGGGCATCGTGAAGACGCCTTCATCTTCGACCGTGAACCGGAGCTGCAGGTGCTTGCCCCGGTAGCTGTAATCGGGCGCCGCGCCCGCATCGGCGCCCAGAGGGGGACGCCGATTCTCCCTTGCGTCCCGTTCCAGCCCTTCTCTCGCAGCTTCGTAATCAAGGAGCCGGTAGCGTTCCACAACGTGCAGCGCCTCGGTGTAGGGCGTGCCGTAGAAATCGACCATCGCGAATGGCCCGATTTTCACCCCGACTGTGTCTATGACCAGCGCATCGCCTTCGTAGTGGCCGACAGAGTCCCCATACCAGGACGGCGTGAGATGCGCCGGATGAGCCGCGTTCATGCGCACGTAGCGGACCTGATGGTCGTTGGGATAAAGAAAAATGATCTTGTCCGCCTGCTGGAGCATCTGCATGGCGACGCCATTAAAGATGTAGGGCACCGGCTCTGGCCAGCACTGGATGGTCGGGGTCGGACCGACAATGCCGGCCAGTTCCATTTCGCCCTTCCGCTTCACGGCTTCCGCCGCGCGGGGTTTGAGGATCGGATTGGTGTAATCGCCGACGAGCTGGGCGGGGTTGCTCACGAGGATGTTGTTTGTGGCCGGCAACACGCGGCCATCAACGTCGGCGCCTTGCGGCCGGCGCGACTTGTTCACCACCGGGCCCGGGCCCGATGCCGGAGGTTCGAAACCCGGGAAGGAGGGATGCGACCATACGCCGGAGAAATCCGGGATGGCCGCCGGCGCGACCGCAGGTCCCGCAGTTTGACCAAAGGCAGGGATCGCCGCGGCTGCCGCCAATATCGCCAGTAAACCGAGATCCCGCAGCGTGGGCATGACAACCTCCCCTTTCCTGGCTCGTCGAGAGAATTTTCGCAGTTCGAAATCGTATTGCGCTGGCCGGAGGGCGGGTTGAGCGAAGCGGACCACCCTCGGCCGTCACGGACAGATCTCCCCAAGCCGCCCGGAGCCGCCGCAGTAGCTCACGTCCTGAATCTGGATGCGAATATTATCGGGATCGGTGAAATAAAGCTCCGGCGTGCCCAGGGGACTCGTCGGGCCGCCGCCGTTATTGGCCCGCTGACGCCATCTCACGCGGCACGTCAGCGGCTTGATGAGGGCAGGAATTCCGTTCTCGATCGGCTCGAGGCCGAGGGCGATCAACGTCGCCATCACGCGCTCGGCATCGAAATTTTCGATGGTGAAGCACGCGTGATTGATTTCGGACACTGCATTGGGGTTGTTGGCCGCGGCGTTGAAGACGATGCCGTCCGTTCCCTCGCCGACCGCGAGAGTAACGCCCGTCCCCTGCATCGCGCGAATGGGGAGACCGAACACCGTCTGATAGAACTCCTTCTCGCGGGCGCCGTTGGCAATGGTGAGCGTCACGTGATTGATGGACTTTAACTGGAATGCGGGTGGCATAACCGCTTTGGGCACCGCCGGGAGGATGTCGCCTCTCACGCCAGAGCCCTGTCCGTAGCTCGTGTGCTGGAGCTGAATCTTGATGCCATTGGGGTCAGGCACGAACAGCTCGGGCGTGTCGCCGCGCATCGTGATCTGGGCGCCGCCGACGCCGAGGTCGGCAAGCGTGCGCATCACTCGCCCGGCATCGAAATCCGCAACCGTCAGACCGTAGGAGAGGAAATCCGGTTTTGCGCCGCTCCTCGCCGCCGTCAAAGCAAAAAAGTGCGGTCCGTCGCCGACGCGAAATATGACGGTCTCGCCTTGCCGGACCGGCGGGCCAAACAGCTTCTCATAGAAGGCCGTGGAGCGCTCCAAATTCGAAACCGCGATCCTCACGTTGTTCAAGCGCCGGGTCTCAATCACCGGTCTCGCCGGCTGAGCCAGCAGGCGCGGCGACGCCAGAGAGGCGGAAAGCGCCGCCAGGGCGCTCCTGCGCGTCATTGGCCCCCACCCGGGGCGTATCATCAGATGATCCATGGCCGGTTTCCTCCGCACTGCGATTATGACTCTTGGTCCGGCATTGGGAAATGGGTTCGTGGCGAGGGTAGGACCGTAGGGCGCAATGCGCTTCGCTTATTGCGCCCCACGCATAAACGCGGCCGCAGGTGAATGCGGTCGCGGCCGGCTCTCGAGCCGTCAGCCCGCGAACCTGCGGCTATCAAGCAGCCCCCGATAGACCCCGGGCTCCGAGCCCTCGATCGGCACTGCGCCGACGGCTTTGGCGTAGTAGTCGGCCGGCCCGACACCCCCGACGATCGCGTAGCCGAAGCCCTGTTGCCTCATGGCTTCAAGGCAGGCGAACAGCAGGCCCGTGCCGACCCCGCTTTTTCTGGCCTGGGGCACAACGCCGGTCGGACCGAAGAAATTGCGACACGTCGCGTCGTGGCAGGCGAATCCCACGACCTTGCCCTCCTTGACCGCGATGAAGCAGGCGATGGGCTGGCGCGCGAAGGCGACCTCGGTTTCGCTCGCCCAGCCCTCGGAGAAATTCTCCCGGACCCACGCGAGGATTTTATGTTTCTCCGGAGCAAGCGCGCGCCGGATCTCGATCTCCTGTTGGCGCAGTCGCTCGAACGCGGGACCGGATGGAGGCAGGTCATAGAGCCTTACGAGCATGTCCATGGGGAGGCTACACTTTGGCGATCACTATTGATCGCGCCGTTAATCACACCATCTACGCCGCAGATCAATCGGCAACCGCATGTGTGCTTCGCGCTCTATGGCCCGCCCGACCAGTTCTTTTGTTCTCCGCATGTCTTGAGAGGTCCTCGCCCATTCAAGCTGGAGGCGCGCTACCGGCAGTTGAAAGCGAAGCGGATTCGGCGGACATTTCCTGGCGGGGCACGCCCGAGTATCGCGCTGCGCTTATTGCGCCTGCCGTCGCCGCGGGGCAGGCGCGTGACCCGAATTCTGCGATCAGGAGGCGGCCTATGGATCCGCAGTCAATCAAAGCCGGCTCGCGCGGCTCATGGGCTCACCGGCATCGGCGTGCGGCCTGGCTCATCGCCGGGATTGCACTGACAATGCTGGCCTTGCTGCCTCCCGCGTCCGCTCCCTTGTATGGGGCAGAGGGTCGGGAGGGGAGCGCACCCAAACACGCCCTCGTGCTTGACGTCAACGGCGCCATCGGGCCCGCCATTGCGGATTATGTCGTCCGAGGGCTTCAATCCGCGCGGCCGGACCAGGTCGGTCTTGTGGTTCTTCGCATGAACACCCCGGGCGGGCTCGACAGCTCGATGCGCGAGATCGACGCTGCGATTCTGGCCTCCCCGGTGCCGGTCGCAACCTATGTGGCGCCAAACGGCGCACGGGCGGCGAGCGCCGGAACCTACATCGCCTATGCGAGTTCCATTGCCGCGATGGCGCCCGGAACCAACATCGGCGCCGCCACCCCGGTCCAGTTGGGAGGGCCGTCTTTCCTTCCGGGCGGCGGCCAGCGGCAGCCCGGTGAGGGCAAGGAGAAGCCCGCCGAACCCCAGGACGCCGAGTCCCGCAAGATCGTGAACGATGCCGCAGCCTATATTCGAGGCCTCGCCGAACTCCATGGCCGCAATGCCGAATGGGCGGTCGAGGCGGTCCGGACCGCCGCGAGTCTTTCGGCTCCGGAAGCGCTCAAGCTTCACGTCATCGATGCGGTCGCTGACGACGTGCCCGACCTCCTCCGGCAGATCGACGGCCGCAGCGCCTGGGTCGCCGGAAAAACCGAGCGCCTGATGACTGCGGATCTCGAAGTCGTCTCGACTCCGCCGGACTGGAGGACCGGGCTACTCGCCGTCATCACCAATCCGAACGTTGCCTTTATCCTCATGCTGCTCGGCGTTTATGGGCTGCTCTTCGAATTCCTCAATCCCGGGGCGGTCGCGCCCGGCCTTATCGGCGCGCTGAGCCTCCTGGTGGCCCTCTATGCTCTCAACCTGCTGCCGATCAACTATGCGGGCGCCGCGCTCGTGCTCCTCGGCATCGGACTGATGCTGGCTGAGGTCCATATCGGCAGCCTGGGCCTGATCGGCGTCGCGGGCGTCGCCGCATTCGTGATCGGCGCGCTCCTGATGTTCCCTGGCGGAGCGCCTGGACTGACGCTGTCCCTGCCGCTCGTGGCGGCCGTCGCGGCTGCATCGGCCGCTTTCTTCTTTCTCGTTCTCGCCGTGCTGCTGCGCTCGCGGCGCCGCCCCGTCGTGACCGGCGGCGACGCGTTGCTCGGCGCGGAGGGCGAGACGCTGTTCTGGCAGGGCGCCGAGGGCCGCGTCCGCGTCCAGAGCGAGATCTGGCGCGCCCGCGCCAAGGTCCCGCTTGCGCCCGGCACGCGCGTCAAGGTGATCGCTCGTGAAGGGCTCGTCGTGGTCGTAGAACCGGCCTGACAGCCGACCGTCCGTGTTCGCACAAGGAGGAACGCATGATTCCCGTCGTGGTCGTCATCCTGATCATCGCGCTTGTCTTTCTGTACTCCGCGATACGTATTTTGCGCGAATATGAGCGGGGCGTCGTCTTCACGCTCGGACGCTATACCGGCACCAAGGGACCGGGGCTTATCCTGCTGGTGCCGTTTGCCCAGCAGATGGTGCGCGTCGATCTGCGCGTCGTCGTCGACGAAGTGCCGCCGCAGGACGTGATCTCGCGCGACAATGTGTCGGTGAAGGTCAACGCCGTCATCTATTTCCGCGTCGTCGATGCGGAGCGGGCGATCATCCAGGTCAGCAACTATCTCATGGCGACGAGCCAGCTCGCGCAGACGACGCTGCGCTGGGTGCTGGGCAAGCATGATCTCGACAGCATGCTCTCCGAGCGCGACCGGCTCAACGCCGATATCCAGGAGGTGCTCGACAAGCAGACCGAGGCGTGGGGCATCAAGGTTTCCAACGTGGAGATCAAGCGCATCGACCTCGATGAGAGCATGGTCCGCGCCATCGCCCGCCAGGCCGAGGCCGAGCGCACGCGCCGCGCCAAGATCATCAATGCGGAAGGCGAACAGCAGGCCGCGCAAAAGCTCGTGGAGGCCGCCAACATCCTGGCGCCGACGCCGCAAGCCATGCAACTGCGCTATCTCGCAACCCTCTTCGACATTGCGGGCGAGCGCACTTCAACCATCGTGTTCCCTTTTCCCATCGACATGATGAAGGCATGGGCGGCGAGCATGCCGAAGGAGGAAGGGTAACGTCGCCGCGTCAATATCGAGTAAAGCACGGTACGTGCCGCTACTGAAACGGCAACGAGGATGCGTGGAAGAGCCGCCGAAAATGCGCCGCTTGTAACTGTTTTGACCGATCGAAAACTGGGGAGGAGAAGGAGCGTAAAATATTATTCTGCCTATCGAACAACCAAATAAACGTCATTCTGCTTCGTCAAAGAGAATTTTATTCCGAGCTAGGTTTTTTTGATCGCAGCCCAAAGCGCCTTTCCTGCGCGAATAGCTAATAATGTTTGGTGCTCCACTGCGCGAAAGGATCGGACAGCGGCCGCAGTGGCCAATAAGACTGCGCTAACAATGTGAGCATCATATCGCGCGCACCGTCGTAGGGCAAAGGCGCGCCTGCGCGCCGTGCCCACCAGAGTCCAGGGTGGGCACGCTTCGCTTTGCCCACCCTGCTTAATCTGGTGATCCCGATCGATTTTTATCGAATCGCGGACCCCCCACTACCACACCGCCACCTCGCGCGCTACCGGCGCTGGCACTACAGCCCGAACACGTAAAGCACCGTAGCGTTGCGCTGTTCCTTGAGTTCCGGCGTGTTCGCCAAGGTGCTCTTGCTCCGCGGGCTCGCTCCCGAAGCGATTGCGACATATTGCTTGCCGTTGACCTCGAAGGTCATCGGCGGCGCCGAGAAGCGGGTGCCGAGGTTGATCTTCCACAATTGATCGAGCGTAGTGTCGTCGAAGGCGGCGACCGTGCCGTCGAACAAGGCCAGGAACACGAGGCCGCCGCCGGTCGAAAGCGTGCCCGACCGGGTGGGGTAGCGCATGTGGGTGCGCTGCCTGACCTCCTGGGTCACCGGATCGACGGCGATAAGGTCGGTTTCGAAACGCTCGGTGGATGTCCACTCGCCGCCGGTCCAGCCGCGCTCGGCGTTGTGCTTGGTGCGGTCGACCGAGACATTCATGCAGCCGGTCATCGACGGGATATAGATGAGCCTGGTCCTCGGATTGTACGAGCTTGGCCAATAATTGTTGCCGCCAAGGATCGACGGGCAGACCCGTTTGAGCGTCTCGCCGGGGTTGAGATTGCCGATGCCCGCATAGGTCTGGATATCCTTGCCGGGGTCATATTCGATGGGCTTGCCGGTCTTCTGATCAATGCCCCGCGTCCAGTTGACCTCCGTGTAGGGCTTGGCGCCGATGATCTGACCGTTATGCCGGTCCATCGTATAGAGGTGGCCGTTGCGCGCCGAGTGCGTGATGAGCTTGCGCGACTCCCCGGCGACCACGCTGTCGATCATGATGTGGGTGCCGATCTCGTCATAGTCCCACATGTCGCCCGGCGTGTACTGGAAGTACCAGTTCATCTTGCCGGTCTCAGGGTCCCAGGAAATCGCGCTGTTGGTGTAGAGATTGTCGCCCGGCCGGTAGGTCGGATCGTACATCGGCACCGGGTTTCCGGTGCCCCAGATGGTCTGGTTGGTCTCCGGATCGTAGGTCCCGGTGACCCACACGGCGGCGCCGCCGGTTTGCCACGCATTGTTGGTGCCCTTCCAAGTCTCGCTGCCGGGCTCGCCGGGCGCCGGAATGGTGAATTTCCGCCACAGGACCTTGCCGGTCGCGGCGTCGAGCGCCGCCACCCAGTCGCGCACGCCGCTGTCGCCGCCCGACGCCCCAATGATTATGCGGTCCTTGATCGCAAGCGGCGCGGCGGTGATGGTGAGTTGCGGAACGTCGAAGCTGACGTTGGTTTCCCACGCAACCTTGCCGGTCTCCTTGTCGGTTGCCACAATCCGGGCCGGCCAATTGGCGGCCGAAATGACGAGATTGCCCCATAACGCGGCGCCGCGATTATTGGCCTGCTTCTCCTGCTTCGGGTCCATCCGCCAGAGGATCCGCCCCACCTCGCCCGAGGTGGCGTCGATCTTGTAGAGCACGCCCCACGAGTCGGTGATGTAGAGGAAGCCGTTTTCGGCGAGTGGGGTCGCCTCCACCCATTCGTCGCCGGTCGCCCCGCCGAGCGGGACCGCATAAGCGAGCTTGAGATTCTTCACGTTATCCTTGTTGATGCGCGCAAGCGGCGAGAAGCGCTGACCGTCATAGGTGCGATGGTTCATCAGCCAGTTCTGCGGCTCGCGGTCAGGATTGAGAAGCCGCTCCGGGGTCACATCGGCGGCGAAGGCCGAAGACGCTGCGGCGAGCGCGCTGCTTGCTAACAAGGCGATACCGATCGCGTTATTGCGCATGATGTCCTCCCGATAGTTTTCTTGCTGCGAAGCCTGCCGATGGCAGAAGTCTACATCACGTTGGCATCGAAGTCCCAGGTCTCTCGCCTCCACCCAATCTGAGAGGACGCGGGTAGACCGAAAAGCGACAACGGCAGATTCGGGCCCACGCGAGGACCATGTAGGGCGACAAAGATCGGCAGCGCGCTACTAAAATACCATGTTCCCTGAGAACAGGGAAAATAACAGCGAATTGGGGAATTTTGAAAATCTGCAAATCTGCCGTTATTGCGCTGCTGTGATATCGTCTCCCCCGATAATGGAAACCACATCCATTATCCTAAATCCGTGAGTTGGCGTCGCTGATTTTCGCGATGTCCTTGGCCCACAAGCAATAAAAAGAACGCTTGGAGGCACCGAATTGTAACTGCTCCGCAGCTGACTGATTTTCAAAGATTCGTCGATTTATCAGCGCTTTCTGCGGGGGCGAATGCTTTCCAACTCACGGATTTAGGATCATAGGGCCATCTGGAGTTTTGTCTACTTTCGGTTGTCTTCTGGTTGGCGGATGAAGTGAAGCAGTTGTTGTTGCCGCTGTCCTAAGCGCGGCGCATTGCGCCGCATCGCGGCTCAAGACAGCAGCGCTTTCATCTTCTCCTGATTGATCGATTTCGCCAATTGGTCGACCAATCCGGCAAGCGGCATCGGCACCTTTGCGTGCTGGGCGATGTCGAGCGCCACGTCCATGTCCTTTTCGGCCCATTTGCCGGTGCCGGCGCCCCAGCGCGACAGCGACCAGTTGGCGCCGCTGCCATGGCCCAGCGCCTCGATCAGCTTCGGCACGTCGGCGCCGAGCGCCTTCGCCAGCGTCAGCACCTCGAAATTCGCGCACATGTTCGCCCATAACAGGAGGTTGTTCATGGTCTTGGCGACCTGCCCGCTGCCGATCGCCCCGACATGGATGACCTTGCGGCCGAAGGCCCGAAGCGCGGGCGTCGCACGCTCGACCCAGCGTTCCTCGCCGCCCGCGTAGACCGTGAGTTCTCCGTTATTGGCGGCCTCCTGGCCCAGCACAACCGGCGTATCGATCACTCCGACGCCGCGGGCGCCCGCGACAGCCGCGAGGTCGCGGCAGGTCTGCGGCGCGACGGAACTCGAAATGCAGATGACGGCGCCCGAGCGCAGGCGGTCCAGCAGGCCCGACGCGCGGACCACGTCATCGACCTGCGCATCGGTTGCGACCATCACGACGACGACTTCGGACCGCTCGCCGACCTCGGCCGCCGAGCCGCAAAGGTGCACGCCATGCGCCGAGGCGCGGCGCATGGCGTCCGGGTCGATGTCGGCGCCGTAGACCGTAAATCCCTTCGCGGCCATGTGGCGCGCCATCTGCAGGCCCATTGCGCCGAGGCCGATCACGCCGGTTTTGGAGATTGTAGTTTCCGTCATGCTGTCCCTTTGCCTGGAACGCCAGCGTCTGTTTCGCCACACGATCCGGGTCCCTTGCTCCTTGCTCTCACTTCAAGCGTGCGGATGTCAATTTGTGCCTCATATTCCGGCGCCGCTCAGTTTGCGCTTGCGTGCCGTTGCGCCGGCGTCGACGACGAGGCCATGTTCGGTTTCCGCCAGCACGACCCCGTAATCTCTCGCGGCCGCCTCGCGAGAAACATACCCCTCATCGACATCGGCAAGCACCCTTTCGGGCTCGCGCTCGAAGGGGTCGCCAAAACCGCCGCCGCCCGGCGTGTCCAGGCGGAAGATATCGCCCCGCCGCAGCGGGTAGTCGGCGTAGCGGGTGGGCAGGCGCTTGGCGGCCGCGGTGTCCGGGTTGATCACGATATCGCCGCGGCGGCCGTCGCCGCCGCCGGAGCAGCCGTGCGGCGGGATCACGTGCTTCATGGAGCGGATCGAGAACCGCGCGTCCTCAAGGTTGAGATATTCGCGCCGCAGGCCGAGGCCGCCGCGATAGCGGCCGGCGCCGCCAGAATCCGCTATGAGATCGAACTGCAGGAGGCGGGTCGGAAATTCGGACTCGATAATCTCCACCGGCGCAATACGGGCATTGCTCTGATTGACTGTGATGCCGGATGCGCCGTCCTTGCTGGCGCGGGCGCCGGCGCCGCCTGCCACGATCTCGTACTGGACGTAGTTGCGGCCGGCATGGGTATCGCGTCCTCCAAGGATGATGGAGCGGCTGCCGCTGCCGTCGGCGCGGGCCTTCGCGGGCGCAACGTGGCTCAAGGCGGCGAAGATCGCATCCACCAGAGCGTGGATCGTCGGATTGTAGGTGTTGACCGGCGCCGGGAAGCGCGGATTGAGCACGCTGCCTTCCCGCGCCGCGATGGAAAATCCTTGCAGCAGTCCGCTGCACACATGGAGGTGCGGGTCGATCAGCGAGATGAGGCAATAGGCGCAGGCCGCCTGCACGAGCGGCGGGCGGATGTTGGCCGGGCCCCTGGTCTGGTCGGCGGAGGCGGTGAAATCGAAATGGAGCGCATCGCCGCGCTTGTCGACCGCCACATGGATACGCACGGGCCGGTCGAGATCGATCCCGTCATCGTCGACGAAGCGTTCGGCCTCAAACCTTCCGTCTTTCCAGCCGGCTACCGCGAGCTTGACGCGGGCGCGCGCTGCTTCGAATAGCCGGTCATAGCAGGCGCGGATCTTTGCCGGACCGTGCTTTTGCAGGAGTTCGATCAGCCGCCGTTCGCCGAGCCGGTCGGCGCCGAGCTGGCCGCGAATGTCGCCGAGCACCAGTTCGGGCGTACGGCTGTTGGCGGCGATGATGCGCGCGACGTCGTCGTTGGACACGTAGCGCGTTTCATATCGCACGGCCGGAAGGTGCAGGCCCTCGTTGAAGATTTCCCGCGCCTGGCCGGAGCAGCTTCCCGGCACCGGTCCGCCAATGTCGCTCTTGTGGGCAATGCTGCCGCAAAAGCCGAACAGCGCGCCATCGACGAACACGGGCGTAATGACGGCGATGTCGGGCGCGTGAGGGCTGCCGCCCTGATAGGGATGATTGATCAGAAAGGCGTCGCCTTCCGCGATGGCGTCGCCAAATGTTTTGAGCACCGCGCCGCAGCAGGCCGGAAATGCTCCGATATGCAGCGGCAGCACGACATGCTGGGCGACGACATCGCCGTTGCGGTCCATCAGGGCGCAGGAGGCATCCTGGGATTCGCGGATGATCGTCGAGAAACCGGTGCGGAACAGCGCATTCTGCATTTCCTGGACGATGCCGCGCAGACTGGCCTTGACGACTTCGAGGTCGACAGCATCGATGGCAGCGCCTGGGGTCATGCAGCATCTTCCGTAATGACGATGTTTTTCCACTCATCCACCCGCGCGCTCTGGCCGGGCCATACGACCGTCGTGCAGTCGAATTGGTCGAGGATTGCGGGACCGGGCAGCGCGAGCCCGACGTCAAGGCGCTCGCGCTGGTAGACCGGGCAGGCGACGTTCTCGCCGTCAAACCGCACTTGCCTATGACCGCGCAACGCATCCTCGAGCTTAGCGCCGGCGGGCTTGTGCTTCCGCATCGGCGGCGCTGGCACCAGCCCGATGCCGCTCAGGCGATAGGAGACGACTTCGACCGGCTGATCGGGCGCCATGTGGCCGAACATCTCTTTGTGCGTCTCGTCGAAGCGCCGGCGCAGGCCGGCGATGCCATCACGATGCAACGCGTCGCCATCGCAAGGCAGCGTGATTTCGTAGCCCTGGCCGGCGTACCGCATGTCGAGGGCGCGATCGAGCCGGATGCGCGCGTCCGCAAAGCCGTCCCGCTTCAGATCGGTGAGCGCTTCGACCGAGAGCCTGCCGAACATAGCCTCGATTGCATCGCAGGCGAGATCCGCAAGCGGCGCCATGCGGGATTGCACGTAGTCGTGTCTCACGTCCGACACCATGAGCCCGATGGCCGAGAATACGCCGGGGTAAAGCGGCACCAGGACGCCGGCCATGCCGAGATCGCGAGCGATGCGAGCGGCGTGGAGCGGACCCGCGCCGCCGAACGCCAGCAGAACAAAATCCCTCAGGTCGTGGCCGCGCATGGTCGAGATGGCCTTGATGGCCTCCTGCATCTTGACGTCGATGATCCGCACAACGCCTTCCGCAGCCTCATCGATCGGCATGCCGAGCGGGCGCGCAACTTGGGCGTCGATCGCGTTGCGCGCGCGCTCCGCATCGAGCCGCATGCGGCCGCCGAGGAAATTGCCGGCGCTGAGAAACCCGAGCGCGAGATTGCAATCGGTGATGGTCGGCAGCTCGCCGCGGCCGTAGCAGGCGGGGCCGGGCGCCGCGCCCGCGCTGTGCGGCCCGACTTCAAGCTCGCCGAGCGCGTTCACGCGCGCGATCGTGCCGCCGCCGGCGCTCACGGTGTTGATGTCCAGCATCGGCGCCGCCACGTCGTGCCCTTCGATCCTGCCGCGACCGGACACGAACGGCACGCCGTCCCGAATCAGCGCCACATCGCAGGAGGTGCCGCCCATGTCGAAGGTGATGGCGTTGGCGATGCCTGCGGCTCGGCAGGCGGCAACGCCGGCCGTGACGCCGCCCGCCGGGCCGGACAGCACGGTCGTCACCGCGCGCCGCGCCGCCGCCTCGAACGTCGACATGCCGCCGTTGGACTGCATGACGTATTTCTGCGGCGCCGCGATGCCGCACGCGCTGAGCCGGCGGTCGAGATTGCCGATGTAGCGTTCGAGAATCGGCCGCAGATAGGCGTTGATGACGGTCGTGCTCAGCCGGTAGTACTCGCGAATCTGGGGCAGGACCTCGGATGACAGCGAGACGCTGCATCCCGGCAGCTCTTCCGCGATGATGGCGCCGACGCGCTGCTCGTGCTGCGGGCGCAGGAACGAGAACAGGAGACATACGGCGATCGAGGCCGGTTCGCGCCGCGCCATGCCGCGCAGCGTCGCGCGCAAGGCTTCCTCGTCGAGAGGCCGCAGCACCTCGCCGCGGAAATCGACGCGCTCGCGAACCTCGCCGGTGAGGCTGCGCGCGACCAGCATAGGCGGCCTGTCGTACATGACGTCGAAGATGGCGGGGCCATAGGGCCGCGCCTGCTCGCCGACCTCGTAGATGCCGCGAAACCCTTCGGTCACCAGGAGGCCGGTGCGCACACCCTTGCGTTCAAGCAGCGCATTCGTGCCGACCGTGGTGCCATGGCAGAAGAACACGACGTCCTCAGAACGCACGCCATCGGCCCGCAGCGCTTCGATCCCGCCGAGGATGGCGCGGGACGGATCGTCAGGCGTGCTGGGAAGCTTCGTGATCGAGATCGCGCCAGTATCCTCGTCAAGACAGACGAAATCCGAGAACGTGCCCCCGGTGTCGACCGTCACCCGGTACTTCCCCAACGTCGCTCTCCCGTCGTGCCGATTGCCGCGTGTTACCTTGCATCCTGACCATGCATTCTCCTGGCGTCGCTGGCGACCTGCAAGCGGCGGAAGCGCCGGATGCGTGCGGTCGGATTGGCTTGAAGGGTTCCGGAAAAGCTTTTTCGTCGCCGGCTCGGAACTGTGCGATGCCCCAAAGCTGCGCCAAGCGTCCCTTCTGAGTTGCCCACCGGCGGGGCCGACCACTGCGCACGAAACCTGTGTATGCTGGGCGGCTGTCGGCACCGAGGTCGGCAACTCCTTGGTGCAATTAGCCCGATCCTGAGCAGTCGCCTAGCTCGTGAATAGCAATTCGCCGGCGCCGGGATTTAAGGTTTTTCGCAATCTCCTAGTGAAATCAATGCGGTGCGTCCACTTCAGCACGCTCGAACGGCCGAGGCTTGAGGCCCAAAAAACGCTCAGCACCCCCGCTAGCTCCGATCAAATCGCTGTGACCGAACCGTTCGGTCATTGATTTCCGCCCTCGTCTGAGTATGTTCAGCACGCTGACTGAACCGTTCGGTCAATGATGGCCGGACCAGTCAACCAGGAGAAAGACACCATGTTCACCAAAGCGACATTTGGACTCGCAGTCATCCTCGCCACCGCCTCCGGCACCCTGGCGGCCACGAAGACCCACAACGCACCCGTGAACCGCGATGTGTACAGCGTCTACAACCACGAGGGCGCTTACGTCGGCACCGATCCCGACCTCAACGTCCGTTTCGAGCTGAACCGGGATTGGACGCGAGGCCGCTGAGTGCCAAGCGATGGCTAAACCGTTTGGTCAATATTTTCCATACATGGAGGGACACATGTTCTCCAAAGCGGCATTTGGACTCGCCGTCATCTTCGTCACCGCCTCGGGCGCACTGGCGGCCACGACAACTCACAACACCGCCCCGAGCCACGACGTCTACTACACCGTGTACAACCCCGCCGGCGCCCATGTCGGCAGCGATCCGGATATCAACATCCGCTTCGAGCTGAACCGGGATTGGGGACGGGGGCGCTGAGTAAGTAACGCTCGACCGAACCGTTCGGTTAATGTGAGAGGAAAAGATATGTTCACGCTTGGCATCGCTGTCGTCCTCGTCACCGCTTCGGCCGCGCTGGCGGCCGGCGCGCTGGCTGCGGCTCACAGCACGGCTGTTTCGGCGCCGATCGGATATCAACGTCCGCTTCGAGCTGCGTAGGGACAGCGAACTGGCGCAGTCGAGCATTCGGACGCAGGCCGGCCTTCGGGCCGGCCGCCTCTGAGTCTCTCAGAAAAAACGCACGGTTTGCAGCATGACGCGAGGATTGCGACATGAGAACACGACTTAAAATCGCGGCATTAAGCCTCGCGCTCGCCGTCGGAAGCATAAACGCTCATGCGAGCGTACCGCTGCCGATGCTGGAGCAAGCCAGCGGCGCCTTCTCGCTTGCCCCGCTTCTCAAGCAGGTAACGCCCGCCGTGGTCAGCATTGCGATCAGGGGCGGCGCGAACGCCGCAACGAATTCAAGCAACGCCGCAACGAATTCCTCGCCAGGCAAGGGTCAACGGGCGCAGCGTGCCGCGAGCCCGCGCGACCTTGCCTCCGACCGTCAAGCGCGAGCGACCGGCTCCGGCGTGGTGATCGACGCGCGCCAGGGCGTCATCCTCACCAATGCTCACGTCATTGCCGGCGCCGACGAGATCACGGTAGCCCTCGCCGATGGCCGCGAGTTGCAGGCCAAGCTCGTCGGGTCCGATCCCCGTACCGATGTGGCTGTGATCAGGGTGCAAGAAAACATGCCGGCGGCCATTCCGATTGGAGATTCAGATCGGCTGGAGGTGGGCGATTTCGTTCTCGCCATCGGCAATCCATTTGTGGTCGGTCAGACGGTGACCTCCGGGATCGTCAGCGCTCTGCACCGGAACAAGCTTGGCATCGAGCAATACGAAGACTTCATTCAGACCGATGCTGCGATCTATCCGGGAAACTCCGGAGGAGCACTGGTCAATCTCCGCGGCGAGCTTGTCGGCATCAACACGGCCTTCATTGGGGCGGGCAACACCAATCCCGGAATGGGGTTCGCTATCCCGATCAACGTTGTCCGCTCTGTCGTGGATCAGATCACGAGAAAAGGCGAAGCCCGTCGCGGTCAGCTGATGTTCTGATGAACATCATGCGGTGACTCTAATGCGTCATACCCATCGACGTCATTCCGGGCCGCCACCGAAGGTGGCGAGCCCGGAATCCATAACCACGCTGAACTAAAAAATCCCCAGCGCGTTGAAATTCGTCGCCGTGCCGCCTGTGAGCCCGGTCAGCTGCACCGTCATGAAGAACTCCCACTGCTTGCGCGCGGCGGCTTCCTTGGCGGCGTCTTCGAAATAGCCGTTGTCGACCAGCGGCATTCCCATGACGGCAATCGAAATCAGATGGACCGGGCGGTTGGCGGCCTCCCCGGAGCCGCCGATGATTCCGGACGGCTGCACGTCGTTGACGGCATCGCTGCCGAGGAGGGCGATGTCGCGCTGCTTCAGCCACGGCATCACGGACGCGTGCAATCCGGCCGCTTCGCGCGCCTGGGGCCACGGCCCCTTGGCGGCGCGCAGCGCCCACCGGCCGGTGCGGACCAGAACCGCGTCGCCGCTGCCGATCTTGACATTGGCGAATTTCTCCCAGGCCTCGAGGTCCTCGGGATAGATCGGCGCATGCGGATCGAGCCATTCAACGCCCTTGAGCAGCGGCATGTCGATGAGGACCGCGCGCGTCGCAAAACCTGGCCCCATGCGATCGATGGCGTTTTTCGAGCAGCCTTCCTCAGTGGCCGACGGATGGCCGTTGTAGATCACGACCTTGCCGTCGCGCAGCAGGGTGTAGTGACAAAGCGCATCGAGATGCGAATTCGTGCCGTCGTGAAGGCCGTAGCTGATGGTGTCGAGCGCGCCGCGCGTCTCGCCTGGCTTGGGCGGACCAGCGAGCCCGTACCACATCTCGTGCCTGGTCGGGCCGAAGTTGAAGTTGTCGATGGCCTTCTCAAGGCTCGCGAAGCGCGCCAACGAGACGATCGTTCCGTCCTTGACGAGCCGGAGCGCCGCTTTGGTTTTTTCCGGCGTCACCAGGTTGAGCGTGCCGCGCTCATCATCTTTGCCCCAGCGTCCCCAGTTGGAGAGCGATTGTTCCATCGCCACCACTTGATCGAAGGTCATGCGGTGGGCCGGCTCCTGGGTTGAGGGATGCGGCGCGATCCGATTCGCGGCCGGCGCCGCGGCAGGTCTCTGCTCCTGGGCTGTTGCCACGCCGATTGAGCCCGCGGGCAACGACAAGCCCGCAAGTGCGACGGTTGTGGCTGCCAATATCCTCGATCTTGTTCGCCGCATGCTCATGATTTTTCTCCGGGTCGGTAGGGTGGGTGCAGCCGGGATTGAGCGTCAGCGAACTCCGGGAGCGCCGCTCCTCGTTGCAGCGCTGTCCCCGGCTTTCGCTTGACGCTCAACCGGCTGCAAGGCTGAGCGATACCTGTTCAAGCCGCCTTCTTGCGGTTGACCTCAAGCCGCGCGTCGACCAGCGCCACGCCCGCGTCGATCACCGGGTGACGCAGGCCCTTCTGGGCGGCGATCAACTGTACGAGCTTGTCGGCGCGCTCGATGTTGGGCGCGCCGTTCTGCAGGGCGCGCGCCGCCGAGGCCGGCCGTGTCAGGCTCATTGCCGCCGCCGCGTATTTTTCGAACGGCACGAGATCGCCCGGAGCAGCGCCGAGCTTGACGCAAAGGTCGAACACGAAATTGTAAACCGAGCGCGCTTCCTCGAGATCGGAGTGCACTGCCTCCTGCGCGGTTCTGATGCCGTCCCGCGTGATGCAGCGGTAATTGCCGGCCAGCAGCATCGCCCACTTGGCAAGCGGCACGAAGATCGAGTCGTGAACCTTGAGCTTCACCGGCAGTTCGATTTTGCCTTCGGGCGCCTCGAAGCGGATCGCCTCGATCTCCTTTTCGAGCTGGCGCAGCATCGCCGTGTAGCGATCGTCGGCGAACCTTGCGACTTTGAAATTGGTCGGCAGCGTCACCTGCAGGACGTTGACTTTCTCTTCGGGCGGCCGGATCGCCTGCGGGTCCGGGCTGCACAGCGTCACCAACTGCGGATCGAAGCTGTCCCACACGCTCGGGTCCGTATAGGCGGCCTTCAGTCCATCGTAATTGAGGCCGGGGATGCGCTTCACGTAAGGCAGCGGCGGCATGTTCATGATCGACATGCACGGCACCTTCGACTTCGCGACCGCATCGAGCAGTTCGCGCACGCCGGGAGAACGGTACTGCGGCTCCTGCATGGCCAGCCCCACCAGGTCGAAGTCGGCCGGGTTGACGCCGCCTGCTCCGGTAGCGGAGACCTTGCCGGGCAGCTTGCGCGAGTCGATCTCGACCGGATCCTTCCGTCCTTTCACCGGCAGGCGGACGCGAAAGCCCTCCGCGTTGATGAGGTCGGCTTCCGCAGGAAGGCAGACGAGCGTTACGCTGTGGCCGCCGAACAGAATTTTGGAGGCGAGAAGCGACCCGTAGGATGCCCCCATAATCAGGATATTGTAAGTAGCCATGGCGGCGACTCCGCGGTTTTGAGTGGGCGACAGTTGAGTGGGCAAAAGCGAAACATCCGGATTGTGCGAACAGCCGCTTCGGATAGCAAGTTCCCGCGTCAAAATCGCTGGCGGTGCGATCGTCCGCAACAGACGCTCAGGGTGGGCAAAATCGCTGGTAGCACGAGCCACAAACACAGCGTCGCCGGGCGATTTTGCCCACGCGATCCAGAGGGTCCTTCGACATGAGAGGGCGGACCGCGTGGGCAAAGGCGGGCCCGGCCCGCGCATAAACAGCATCTTCACGGCCGCCTTTGTCCCCCTGCCGGTGACCAGGCGACAGAGCCAGCGCCTCACTTCCGCGCCTTGAAATACCGCAAGTCCGGCGGCGGCTGGTCCTTCCGGGTCGGCATCAGGTAGCCATCCGCACTCAGAAAGTAGTCTTCCTTGCCGACAATGACGTGACGGTTGTTCTCGGTGCAATTGTCTTCGAACCAGATGACGTTGCGGTCACGGCGATAGCGTTTGTTCACGGTCCATGGACGGGTCAGCGCGTGATCGATGGTCGTGATGTCGTTGTGCATGATGTCCGGGTCGGCCTTGTCGAGATAAATACGCTCCAGAATGACGGACTCGCCGTCGTCGTGCAGCGGTATGCCGCTCGGCTCGTAGGTGCGCGGGCCCTTGAAGTTACGCGTCTCCACCTCGAGCGTGTCGAAGCGCCCGTCGCCGTCGGTGTCGAGCCATTTGCCGATCGAGTAGCCCGCAAAGGACGGCTCGATGTCGGTGGGCCACTTGCGCCCATCCGTATAGATGCGGCGCGGCAGAAACGGATGGAAGTTCACGTAGGTGATATTCGGCAGGATGACAAACTCGATCGGCCACGCGACCGACATCATGCGCGGCATGCCGTTGGTGCGGCAGGTGACCAGATTGTCTCCGCCTTGTCCGCCCGCTGCCTGGTCTGCAAGGCTCGCCTCCAGCACGGCCCGATATTCCGGCGTCAGCGGCGCCTGTTGGGCAAGTCCCGGAGCTTTGGTGATGTCCCACTGAAATCCAACGCCCGGCGGGCGCATCCATTGACCTGACCAGTCCGGATACCTGGTTTCGTCGAATGCGAGGGCGCCCGTGCTTGCCGCCATCAGTGCCGCGGCGACCGCAACGACGCGCAATGTGCTTTGGCTCGGCATAGGTCCTCCCTCAATTCGTTCGCCTGGGGCGGATCAGGCGAAGCCGCAATCAGCGGCGGCCAGACGCAATACGTCCCCTGTTGCTTCCCACGCCTGCCGCCATCATACAGAATCGCAGATTTTTGCAACGAGATCATCCCTTCCTGATGTCCACCGCTGGCGGAGACCGGCAGGGAGGCAGAGCGACCCGGGGCACCGTCGCGATGTGTCTTGCGATCGTGCCTTGATGGAGTAAGTTCGGAGCCCGCGCTCCCCAGCGCCGGCAAGCGGGGAGGGCGGAGTCTTACAGGAGAGCAAGGCCGTGAGATACACCGTTTTGGCGCTCGTGGTCGCCGCGATGGCAACGCCTGCCTACGCTCAGTTCAGCCCCAACCTGGCCGGGGAAGGCGTCAAGATCAAAACCGATGCGGAAGTGAAGCAGGAACGGGACCGCGAAGCCGGATACAGATCAGGCGTCAACAAGATTCCCGATGGAAAAGCCAGGTCAGACCCCTGGTCGGGCGTGCGCGGCGCGGCGCCAGCATCTGGCCAGAACCAATCGCGGTCGGGGGCGAAATAAGAGTTAAGTCACTTCATGTTCAGCGTCGTCTCGTCGAACAGTTCGTCCACGTCGAACCGCCGTGGAATGAGGCGTTGCTGCACGGCGTAATCGATGATGCGCTCAAGCGCCGGCCGGCAGGCCTCGACGCCGAACGGGGTGGTATCCGGTCCGTCGGTAGGCGGCGGCGCGCGGCGTTTGCCCTCTCGCAGCAGCCCATACACCTCCGCCACGATATCAGGACGCGATTTCGCCAGCTCGGCGCTCACGACCACCATGTGATTGAGCGGCACGATGTGGTGCTTTTGATACCACGCGCGAGCGGCCGCCGCCGGGTCGCCGAACAGCGATTTTGCGCGGGGGTCGTCGGAGCGCTCGCCCAGGACGGCGTCGAGTTCACCCGCAAACAACATCGGGAGGATCTTCTTACCCTCCGGCGCGCGGTCGGTGGTATCCACATATTCAGCGACGTGGGGCTCCTCGAACGTGATCCAGCGCACGCTGGCGAGGTCAAGTCCGTAATCGTTCTCGAACATCCCGCGCAGCCAGGCGCCCGTGGTGGTGGTGAATGAGCGGATGCCGACGCGTTTTCCCTTGAGGTCGGCGGGCGTCAGCGTGCCGCGCTCGCCATTGTAGATCGCCCACGCGTGCTGGATCCGCCCGGTCATAACGGCCGGCAGCAGCACCATCGGCTTGCGATAAGACCTCGCGATCAGATAGGTGACGATCGCCATCTCGGACACGTCGAACTCTTGCCGGCGCACCATCGCTTTGAAGCCGCTCCACACGGGCGTGACGTCCTTGAAATCGAGCGCAACGCGCGTCGACGTGACTTCGCCGTTCTTGAGGGGGGCGGTGTGCGGATAAGTGGCAAGCAGCGTGCGCAGATGCAGCGGCTCGGAAGCGGGGCTCATGCGTGGCAGCCTCTCGGAGGACAGACGAACGGGACAGACGATGGACAGAGATTCGATACCGGATCATCGTGCTCCGTTCATTGTCATCTGTCATCCGCCTCCATCGTCTGTCCTCCGTCTACTGCCGTTCGATGCCGGCCTTCTCGATCACAGCGGTCCATTTGGCGATGTCGGCCTCCATGCGCGACTGCATTTCCTCCGGAGTGGTGCCGCGCACCTCCATGCCGTTGAGCATTGCCTTCTCTTTGACTTCGGGCAGGTTCAAGACGTCGTTTACGGCGCGGTTGAGAAATCTCACGATGTCCTCGGGCATGCCGCCAGGACCTGAGAGCGCGTTCCAGCTCTCGACCACATAGGCCGGCAGCCCGCTTTCCCTGACGGTCGGCACCGCCGGCAGCGCACGGGTCCGCGTGCTGCCGGTCGTCGCAACCGCCTTGAGCTGGCCGCTGCTGACCGGGGCACTGAGGCCTGCGTAGTATTCGAAGCCGACCTGCACATCGCCCCGCATCAGGCCCGCCACAAGCTCAGGCGTGGTGCGGTAGGTCAATATGGCAACGTCGATGCCGGCCATGCTTTTGAACAATTCCGCCGACAGGTTCTGCGTACTGCCAGGCGCTATCGTTCCGAAATTCAGCTTCCCTGGGCTCTGGCGCGCCGCATTGAGAATGTCGGCGACAGTCTGGAGCGGCCCGCTCGCTTTCGTGGCGATGATGAGGTCGAACCAGGCCGTGATTGTGATCGGGGTGAAATCCCGCAGCACGTCATAGGGGAGCTGCCGGAACAGCGCGGTCGAAATAGCAGTGCCGTTGCTGGTGAGATGCAGCACGTAGCCATCCGGCGCGGCCTGGGCCGCGGCTTTGGCGGCAACGATGCCGCCGGCGCCCGGCCGGTTATCGACGATGAACTGCTGGCCAAGCTTCTGGGCGAGCTTGTCGGCGATGAGACGCATGGTGACGTCGGCGACGCCGCCCGGTCCGTAGGGCACGATGATGCGGACGGGGCGGTTGGGATATGCGGGCTGCGCCTCCGCGGATGCGGCCGTCCACACGACAAGGGCAAGCGCGATCCTGAGACGCCATGCCCGCCCCGGCCGCCTGGCTCCGGCGGTTGCTATTGAATCTGAAGCCATTTCATCCCCGGCCTGGCCCGATCCCTATCGCCCATTTGGGGCGCATCAACTCCCCTCAACAGGAGGTCAGCGCGCAACGCCCCAGGAAGAGGACCGGCGCTGCAAATGCTGCACGGCCATCAACCCCGCCCGGACTCTCTTCCAGAGTCTGCCTCCCCCTGCTAGGGAGAGCGGCGCACGGTAGGGTCTGGCGTTTGCAACGGATGTTAATGGACCGGCCTTGCCAGTTCCAGCGCAGCGGCGAACCGCTGGTCAGCGGGGGCTTCGTCTCCACGATGCGCGGGGAACTTACAGAAGCCCAGACAGGACTCGCCAAGATGATGCCCAGGCGATCCGCCCAGACGTGCGAAACTGCCAGGGTTTCGATCAAATTCCCGCGAGAAGCCGGAAAGAATTGCGTCGCAACTTAGCCGCGATGATGTTTTTTGTCGCATTTTAGTGATCCGAATCATATACTTGTGACTTCAGGGCCTCGCCGGGCGGTGCCATATAAGGTCCGCCTTGCGTTGGCTTCTCGAACAAAAACAACGAGTTTTGCGCCAGGGAGCCGGAAGAGATGGGTGCGGATAAGGGCAAGCCCTATCGGCCGACCGACAAAGAGCCGTTCATGAATGATCGCCAACGCGAGTATTTCCGGCAAAAGTTACTTGCTTGGAGGGAGGATATCCTTAGAGAAGCAAGAGAGACCTTGCAGCATCTCCAAGATGAGAACCAGAATCACCCTGACTTTGCTGACCGGGCCTCATCGGAGACCGACCGGGCCATCGAACTGCGCGCGCGCGACCGCCAGCGCAAGCTGATCGCGAAGATCGACGAAGCGCTTTCGCGCATCGAGGACGGCACCTACGGATATTGCGAAGAGACAGGGGAGCCAATCTCGATCAAGCGCCTTGAGGCGCGACCCATCGCAACGCTGTCCATCGAAGCGCAGGAACGTCACGAGCGCCGCGAACGGGTGTACCGCGACGAATGAGCGGCGGCGTTCAGAGAGAGACTCATCCGTAGTTCGCAGGTGGGTTGAGCAAAGCGAACCCACCATTGGCCCCGCGCCCCTTCCTATTCACCCCCGCCTGCGGGGGGCAGGGAGGGAGACGGGTTTGGCTGACGCTCAACCGGCCCGAGGCGTGACCAGCAATTTACGATCGCTAAACGAAGCGCCGCTAGAGTTGTCCCTTATCCTGCTGTTCGAGGCTGTCATGAGAACCAATGTGGCAATCGGATTGGCGGCGGCCCTGGCGGCTGCGCCGATCCAGGCACGCGCAGAAAATGGTCAGGTGGCGGCCGGCATCCTTGGCGGTCTCGCGGCCGGAGCGCTGATCGGCTCCGCGGTGCGGCCCGCGCCGCCGCCTCCGCCGGCCTATTATTATCCGGCGCCCGCCTATGCGCCGCCGCCGCCCGCATACGTGCCGGCGCCATCTTGCTATTATGCGCCGGGCGCGCCGGTGTGGGATAGCTTCAGAGGCATGTGGGTGCGCCCGCAAGTCCAGGTGTGCGAGTAAGGGGGGACCGGCCAACGCCGCGCCGCGCGGCGGCCCTTCTGCGGTCGCGCCAAAGCCGTAACGTCCGTTACCGTAAGGTCAAATAGCGTCCCACCCGCACTCGGAGGGCCGACGGCACGGATAGGCCGGGTAACGAGAGCGGGCCGCCGGCGATTTGCGACGGGCTTCTCCGCGCCCGTAACAACTGCCGCTCCCAACAGAACGGTCGCGCCAGCAGTTCGCAACCGATTTGCTGGACCATGCTGATGAACCGCCTGACGTCAAGCCGGAGAATGGCGCAGTCGATGACGGAGGGGACGAGGGCGACGGCGAATGAGAGGACGAGGCCGCCGAAGAACCGCCGGATGAGGCGGAGCTGGAAGGCGCAGCTTTTGGTGAACCAATGGAAGATTCCGCGAGCGAGTTAGCGGGCAGCGCAGCGCCACGCGAGGAGGCCGCCGGTCCGCACCGCGCTATCTGCGGATAATATTTCGAAAACCATGCGACGAATTTCGAATTTTCACTGGGCAGACACCAATACGCGCCAGTGACGAAAAAGAAGACCTGCATGGCGAGCCACAGGGTGAGAAAGAAAATGTGCGCCAGCACGATGCCGCGCCACCGCGCTGCGATCTCCTTAAATACTCTGCCGACCGCCGCGAGAATCAGCAAAGCCGCAGCGAGAGCGCCGGTCCACAACCCGCGCAAGGGCTCGGGAGCGACCGGCGGCTCGAAAAACTGCGGTAGCTGCGGTACCGGCGGTTGCGGCCTTAACGCCACGGCTCCTCCTCACGATTGAGGCTGGATGCGGTAACATCCTAGTTAAAAACAGCAAAGTTGGAAGAGCGCGGTAACGGGGTTTTGCGTCGCATGACGGCGCAGACCGAAACTCCCGCTTGCACTTGCTGATCGATCGGGGTTGGCCGCGCCAGTGCGGATTTTCTGCAAGGTCTGCCGATAAAAGTTCCCACAAGGGCGCCTAATCCGGTTATCTCCAAAACTTGCGCCCAACATCGGGGTCGGCTTGCCGGCATTAACCATATCGCCGCGTTCTTTGAGCGATCATGTAACATCAGTCTCGTGGGCGGTCCTTCTGTCACCCGCCGGCGGCGGACGCAATGGAAGGCTTAAGCTGGCCCTGGTCGCGCCCGGTTGCCTGGCGGTATCAAAGGCAGGCAAAGCCCGGACCGGCCGACCACGGGGTCGGCGCCATTTGCGCGCTCGTGCGCCCCGTCGACATGACAAAGCTGAAACCGGGGGCCGCCTTGCCGCGATCAAGATGCCGGTGTAGAGGTGGCCATCCACCGATGAGATGACATTTGCCACGGCAGCCGCGGCGTGCCGGGGTGCGCTTTTGTGCTTGTTAGCGCCATGTTTCGCCTGTTCGAGAAGGCCCTTGATCCCACGAGACCGCCGGCGCGGCCTGAGCCGCCCGCCGGGCTGACCGCGTTCTACTGGCATTTCGCCCGCCAGGCCAAAGGCTTGTTTGCAGCGCTGTTCGCCGTGGGGTTCCTGGTCGCGACGCTCGATTCCATGATCCCGGTGTTTATGGGTCGGGTGGTCAGCCTGGTGACGTCAAGCGATCCGGCGCGGCTGTGGGACGAGTCCTGGCGAACTTTGCTCGGAATGGCGGCGGTGCTGCTCGTCGTGCGTCCGCTGGCGCAGACGGGCCAGAACCTCGTCGCCAACCAGGCGATCGCGGCCAATGTCTCCAACATGATCCGCTGGCAGAACCACTGGTATGTGGCGCGCCAGTCATGGGCGTTCTTCCAGAACGATTTTGCCGGCCGCATCGCCACGCGTGTGCTGCAGACGGGGCCGGCGGTGCGCGAGTCGCTCGTCGCCCTCATTACCGGCGTCTGGTACATCATGGTCTATGGCACGAACGCGCTTGTCCTGCTGGCGTCCGCCGACGCCTGGCTGGCGCTGCCGATTTCGGTATGGTTCGCGAGCTATCTCGTGCTTCTGCGCGCATTCGTGCCGCGCATGCGCGACCGCTCCAAGCGGGTCTCCGAGGCGCGGTCGATGCTTACGGGACGCATCGTCGATACCTACACAAATATCCTGACCGTGAAGCTGTTCGCTCGGGCGCGCCGCGAAGACGCCTATGTGCGTGACGCCATCGAGGAACACACCGGCCTGTTCTACGCCTCGCTGCGGCTCAACACGCTGTTCAGCTTCAGCCTTACCACGCTCAACGCCATGCTGGTGACCGGCACCGGCGCCATCGCGATTGCGCTCTGGGTGCAAGGCAAAGTCGAGGTCGGCGCAGTGGCGATGGCTTTGCCGCTGTCGTGGCAGATCATCAACACTGCCGGGTGGGTGGCGCTGCGGGTCACGGAAATCTTCGAGAATATCGGCGTCGTGCAAGAGGGCATGATGACGATCGCGCGGCCGATCGGGCTGACCGACCGGCCTGGCGCAAAGGAACTGAACGTAACCCGCGGCGAGATCACATTCGAGGACGTGCGGTTCGGCTACGGGCGCGAAAGCGGTCTGATCGGCGGATTGAGCCTGACCGTGAAGCCGGGCGAGCGCATCGGGCTCGTTGGACGCTCCGGCGCCGGGAAGTCGACCCTCGTCAATCTGCTGTTGCGTTTCTTCGACCTTGAAGACGGCCGCATCCTGATCGACGGCCAGGATATCGCGGTCGTCACGCAGGAAAGCCTGCGGTCGCAGATCTCGGTCGTCACCCAGGATACTTCGCTGCTGCACCGCTCGATCCGCGAGAACATCCGCTATGGCCGGCCGGAAGCGACCGACGCCGAGATCATCGCCGCCGCACGGCTGGCCCAAGCGCACGAGTTCATTGTGGATCTGGAGGACTGGCGCGGCCGGCGCGGCTATGACTCCCACGTCGGCGAGCGAGGAGTGAAGCTCTCCGGCGGCCAGCGTCAGCGCATCGCAATCGCGCGCGTCATTCTTAAGAACGCCCCGATCCTGGTACTGGACGAGGCGACCTCAGCGCTCGACAGCGAGGTGGAAGGCGCGATCCAAGCGAGCCTCGACACCTTGATGGCCGGCAAGACCGTGATCGCCATTGCGCACCGGCTCTCGACCATTGCCCGCATGGACCGGCTCGTCATCCTCGACCGCGGCCACATCGTTGAGCAAGGCACGCACGACGAGCTGTTGCGCAGCGGCGGCCACTACGCCGCGCTGTGGCGGCGCCAATCGGGCGGATTTATCGATTCAACTCCGGCGGAGAGCGAGATCGCAGCGGCCGAGTGATGCGCCCTACGGGCCTGCCCCTCTCTCAGAGCCAAGCGAAAGGAGGCTCTTTTGCATTTCGAGTGGGGCAGGACGTGAAAAGCGGCCAACCGGCGATCACTCGCGGCCTTGATCGCTTGGATGGTCTTTGCCGCGGGCGGCGGCAGCCGGTCAAGGGTCTCGACCGCGTAAGCGGCGATTGACGCGCGATTAAACGCGCGCCAATCGCCCTTGACCGGCTGCCGCCGCCCGCAAGACTGCATCCAAGCGATCAAGGCCCTCGCCAAGGCCGCGCGCCCTTAAGGCTTCTGCACCCACTCAAG
>Ga0070738_10000924_pt1 | contig 70907 bp, 57 predicted proteins | sample Coa_R2_2_FD_66446 | JGI IMG/M metagenome (GOLD analysis project Ga0070738, IMG submission 66446) | Surface soil microbial communities from Centralia Pennsylvania, which are recovering from an underground coalmine fire - Coalmine... | ecosystem: Environmental > Terrestrial > Soil > Unclassified ...
GCGTGGACATGAACTGCCTCCGCGCACAGAAGTAGCATGGCGAAAAGCGAACACCTGGCGAAAGCGGGAGTAAGTGGCTGAAAACGCTCGGTCGATTTTTATGCTGCGGCTGTGAACGGCCTTTGGACATTACAATATAAGTTCCCGCCATGTCTGAATTCCCCCGTGAGAGCCAGGCGGAACGCCGGCAGGCTCTTGAAGACGCGCTTTCTACCCGTATTCTCGTGCTCGATGGAGCGATGGGAACGATGCTGCAGGACCGGCATCTGACGGCGGCGGATTTTGGCGGGCCATCGCTCGAAGGCTGCAACGAGAACCTGGTGGTGACACGGCCCGACGTCATTCTCGACATTCATCGCGCGTACTACACGGCGGGGTCGGACATTGTCGAGACGAACACGTTTGGCTCGAGCTCGATCGTGCTGGCGGAGTTTGGGATTGCGGAGAAGTCGTACGAGCTGAGCCGGCGCGCGGCGGAACTGGCGCGAGAAGCGGCGGCGGAATTTTCGACGACGGCGCGGCCGCGATTCGTGGCGGGATCGATCGGGCCGACGACGAAGGCGATCTCGATTAACGGCGGGATTACGTTTCCGGAATTGATCGAGAGTTTCTACACGCAGTCGAAAGGGCTGGTGGAGGGCGGGGCGGATTTTCTGCTGCTCGAAACCTGCAACGACACGCGCACGATCAAAGCGGGACTGCTGGCGATTCACCGGCTGGGCAAAGAGCGCGGGGAACGGATTCCGGTGGTGGTGTCGGGGACGATCGAGCAAATGGGCACGATGCTCGCGGGGCAGCCGGCGGATGCGTTTTATGTTTCGATTGCACATGCGGACTTGCTGGCGGTCGGGCTGAACTGCGCGACGGGCCCGGAGTTCATGACCGATCACATCCGCTCGATTCATGAGCTGGCGGCGACGCGCGTTTCGTGTTATCCGAACGCGGGATTGCCGGATGCGGAGACGGGGCAGTATCTGGAAACGCCGCAGAGCCTGGCGCATCAGCTCGAGCGATTTGTCGATCATGGCTGGCTGAATGTTGTCGGGGGATGCTGCGGGACGCGGCCGGATCATATTCGCGCGATCGCGCAGATGGTGGATGGGAAGAAGCCGCGGCCTTTGAAAGAGCCGGCGCACCGGACGTATTTTTCGGGAATTGAGGTGGTGGAGGCGGAGGACAGCAACCGGCCGCTGATCGTGGGTGAGCGGACGAATGTGATCGGCTCGCGGCTGTTCAAGAACATGATCGCGGAAGAGAAGTGGGAAGAGGCGACCGAGATCGCACGGCGGCAGATACGGAACGGGGCGCACATCATCGACGTCTGCCTGCAATCGAGTGATCGCGACGAGCTGGCCGATATTCCGCCGTTCTATGAAAAGCTGATCCGCAAGATTAAGGCGCCGATCATGATCGACACGACGGATCCGCGCTCGGTGGAACTTTCGCTCACGTATTGCCAGGGCAAGGCAATTATCAACTCGGTCAATCTGGAGGATGGCGAGGAGAAGTTTGAGCGCATCTGTCCGGTAGCGCGCGAGTATGGGGCGGCGCTGGTGGTGGGCTGCATCGACGAAGATCCGGTGCAGGCGCAGGCGTTCACACGGGAGCGAAAGCTGGCGGTTGCGAAGCGTTCGGTGGAACTGTTGACCACGAAATACGGAATTGCGCCGGAGGACATCCTTATCGATCCGCTGGTGTTTCCGTGCGCGACGGGCGATGAGAACTACATTGGCGGCGCGGTGGAGACGATTGAATCAATCCGACTCATCAAGCAGCAGATCCCGTACGTCAAAACCATCCTCGGGATCTCCAATATTTCGTTCGGGCTGCCGGCTGCTGCGCGCGAGGTCGTCAACTCGGTTTTCCTCTACTACTGCACTCAGGCCGGGCTCGATCTGGCGATCGTCAATTCCGAGAAGCTCGAACGGTTTGCGTCGCTTCCGAAGGCGGAGCGGGCGCTGGCTGAGGCGCTGCTGTTTAATACACCTCCGGCGAGTGTCCCGGCAGACCATCCGAACGCATCGCTCCTCCATCTTGCTCATGAGAATCAGGCTCTCAGGGACTGGAGAGAGCAATCGCGTGACCAAAAGATCGCGATCAACCAGTTTCATATTGCGGCGATTTCGGAGCACTTTCGCGGGACGGTGCGGGAGAAGAAAGCGGCGGCGGATCTGCCGCTGGACGAACGGCTGGCGAACTACATTATTCAGGGCACGAAGGACGGACTGATTCCGGACCTGGAGCGCAAACGCGCGGAAGGCGCGGCGCCGCTCGACATTATCAACGGGCCGCTGATGGCGGGAATGGCCGAGGTCGGACGGCTGTTCAACAAGAACGAGCTGATTGTGGCGGAGGTGCTGCAGTCAGCGGAGGCGATGAAGGCTGCTGTCAATCATTTGCAGCAGTTTATGGAGAAATCCGAGAGCTCGACGCGGGGCAAGATCGTGCTCGCCACGGTGAAAGGCGATGTGCATGACATCGGCAAGAACCTGGTTGAGATTATCTTGAGCAACAACGGATTCGAGGTGGTGAATCTCGGGATTAAAGTGCCGCCGGAGGAGCTGATCAAGGCGTATCACGAGCACCGGCCGGATGCGATCGGGCTTTCGGGGCTGCTGGTGAAGAGCGCGCAGCAGATGGTGACGACGGCGGAGGATTTTCGCGATGCAGGTATTCACGTTCCGCTGCTGGTAGGCGGAGCTGCTTTATCCGAAAAGTTCACGAAGACGAAGATCGGGCCGATGTATGCTTCGCCCACGTTCTATGCCAAAGATGCGATGACGGGGCTGCGGCTGATGAACGAGATTACCGACCCGGCGATTCGGGAAGAGGTGCTGACAAAGCATATCTTTCGCGATATGCCGGCAGAGAAAGTCGAGCAGGAGCCGGTGGTGGTGCCGTCGGGCGAGCGGCGGAGTCCGAAAGTGCGGACCGATGTGCCGATTCCGAGCGTGCCGTACACGGAGCGGCGGGCGCGCACGATTCCGAACCTGGCGGAAGTCTGGAGCTACATCAATCCGTTCATGTTGTACGGGCGGCATCTGGGGTTCAAGGGCAATTTTGAGAAGATGCTGGCGGAGCGCGATCCGAAGGCGCTCGAGTTATTTCACACGGTCGAGGATGTGAAGCAGAAAGCTGCGACGTTTATGAAGGTGCGCGGCGTCTGGCAGTTCTTCGAAGCCGAGCGCGACGGGAATGCGGTGCATCTGTTCGAGCCGGGCGGGAAGACGCCGATCGAGACGTTCCGGTTTGGGCGGCAGGCGAAGTCGGATGGATTGTGCCTGAGCGATTACGTCCTCGATCCGCAGGATGGCAGGCGGGATCACCTGGCGCTGTTTGTGGTGACGGCGGGCGAGCAGGTGCTGGAGCGTTCGCAACAGGCGAAGGAGCGGGGCGATTTTCTGGAGGCGCATGCGCTGCAGGCGCTGGCGATCGAGACGGCGGAAGCAGCGGCGGAGTGGCTGCACCGGCGGCTGCGCGAGGATTTCGGTTTCCCGGATCCGGCGGAGATGACGATGCAGGAGCGGTTTACGTCGCGGTATCGGGGCAAGCGGTACAGCTTCGGGTATCCGGCGTGTCCGAATTTAGAGGACCAGGCGAAATTGTGGAAGCTGCTGCGGCCCGAGGAGATTGGCGTGCAGTTGACCGAAGGCTTCATGATGGAGCCGGAGGCGAGCGTGTCGGGGCTGGTGTTTCATCATCCGGACTGCGTGTATTTCAGTGCGGCGGAGGAGACGGAAGCGGCTTAGGTTTAGAGGCGCACGCTTCCGGCTCCGGTTCGGCGTTCTAGGTTACGGGTGCGCGGTTCGGGTTCTTCGAGAACAGGCGACGAACCAGGTGGCCTTTCCACATCCAGAGCCCGGTGAGAAGGATCACCGGGACGAAGAAGAAGCGCGTAATTCGGGCGTAGTAGTGGACCTGATCGAAGGGGCTGTAGATATAGCCGATGATCGGGATGCCGAAGACGATGTGGATCCAGCGGAAGATCACGCGTTGGGTGGCGGCAGTCATGATCGTGCGTCCTCCTGTTTACGATTTCTGGTTGCCCCAGCTCGGTTGTTCGACACCGAACTGCTGCGCGTACTCAGCGTTTAATTTTTGCCAGCCGGCGAACTTCATCAGTTCGGGGCCGCCCATGCGGCCGATGGGCGTACCAGCCAGATAGCGGTCGAGAACGTCGAAGGAGATGTGCCAGCCAGCGGCGCCCCAGGAGATGAAGCGGCGATCGATGGTGTGCCAGAGCTTCAGGCGTGTGCCGCCGTCGAAAGGCTCGAGTTCCCATCGGGTATCGTCGTATTCGAGCAGCCTGGGAGCGTCCGCGCGGGTCACTTTCGTTTGAATGGGCGTGGGCGCCGCGCCGATCCAGGTGAGCTGCACGGTTCCGACGTTCGCGAGGCTCTTGTCGGTTTCGAACGGAGCCCATTCGCGCAGCTGGGAAGGCTCGGTGAGCGCTTGCCAGACTTTCTCGGGCGAGTGGCGCAGCTCGCGGACGAGAATCAACGTCCACTTGTCTCCTTCACTCTTGCGCACTTCGGCTCCAGTTGCGGGGCCGGGCATGTACGGATCGCGATGGCTCATTTCTTTCTCCTTGTCTTCTTTTTGGGTGGTGATTTCTTTGCGGGTTCGGGCTTTGCGGGTTCGGGTGGATGCAGGCGGTCGAGATGGCGTTCGAGCGCGTCGACGTGAGCGGACCAGAAGCGGCGGAACGGGGCGAGCCAGGCATCGATCTCCTGGAGCGGCTCCGGGCGCAGGCGATAGAGACGGCGCTGGGCGTCGACGGTCGCTTCAACGAAACCGGCTTCGCGCAGGACGCGCAGGTGCCGGGAAACGGCGGGCTGCGGCAGGCGGAGGCGGCGCTCGATCTCACCCACCGACTGCTGGGAAGAGACGAGCAGATTCAGGATGGCGCGGCGGTTCGGCTCGGCGATGATTTCGAACACAGACTCCACAGTTGTTATATACGACATTGTGCATATACGTGTCAAGATATATAAGAGACGGGTATAACTATTTTTGGAAATTGGAAAATCCGCTTGCTGCGCGCGCGGCTCAGTTAGCGCTTCCAATTTGCGGGTACTAATCGCTTCGTTTCAGTCGCCGGCGGCCTGGCGGGGTGCGGGGGCGGGGCTCGGGCCGAAGAAGGAGCCCACGGATTTGATGCGGGTGCGGATGACCGAAAGCACGGCCATGAGGACGAGCAGGATGGTGGTGAAGAGCAGGACCTGCGGCACGGAAAGCGCTTCTTTCCAGATACCGAACCAGCGGCCATAGACGATTTCGATGTGGACCCAGTAGACCAGCAGCGAAGTGGTACCGAGCTGGCGGAAGAGGCTCCACTTCTCCAGCGGGGCGAGGCGAACCCAGAGAAACGCGATGGCCAGCATGATGAGCACGACGCCCAGCTTGATGAGAATCATGCACGGGCTATTGAGCCAGAAATCGCTCTTGGCGTAGATGGAGTAGGGCTGATTGGAGAAATAGTAAGCAGCTCCGGCGATGCCGAGGCCGATGCTGAGGGTCCATTGGAGCACGCGCGGAAGATCGTCGGGCTTGACGACGCGCAGGATGCTGCCGAAAGCGAGTCCGAAGGCGAGGAACGAGGCCCAGGGGAAGAAGCCGAAGTAATTCAGGCTGGGGAAGAAGTAGCCGCGGACGAGTTTTGGGACGCCGTCGGCGGGGATCATGCTGATGACGGGCGAGAGGCCGGCGATGACCAGGCCGAGAACGGTGCAGAGGCGGATGCGCTCGAGGGTGGTGAAGACGGCCATGGGCGCCATGATGAGCATGGCCATGCCCATGCAGTTGAGGATGTCGACGCGCAGGAGTTCGCTGGCCGGGCTGGTGGGAAAGCCGAACACGTAGAGCTGAATGCGGAAGAGAAACGCGATCAGAAAGAGATAGCGCGAGCGCTTGAGAGCGGCGACGACGCGCTGGCCGGCGGATTTGCCCTGGCGCTGCTGGCTGTCCATGAGGAACGCGAAGGTGATGCCAGTCAGCAGGAGAAAGATGGCAGGCGGCATGCCGCCAAGAAATTGCGAGAGAACAAACGGACCTTTGGAGCGGAGATCGGTGCGGGTGAAGGAATCGAAGACGTGCCCCTGCAGCATGATGACGGCTGCAAAACCGCGCGTCCAGTCGATGAACGCGAGCCGGCCGGCGGATGTCTTCTTATCTGGCATGCACGATTCTTGTTCGCCACCGCTGTGCTAAACGCGCGGGCGGGCGAGAGTACTTCTACGAGCTCTGTTTATTGACGCCGGGAGGCAGTTTGAGTTCCAGTTTGCCGTGGATGGCGGGGCGCAGATTGATGTCGGTGTACGTGACGATGCGGTAATTGCCGGAAGGTTCGTAGAACTCCTGCTGGATGGGATAGGCGGCATCGTTCGGGATCCACATCTCGATTTTGCTGAGGCGCTTGGCGACGTCGGGATTCTTGGGAACGAGGGCGAGCTTAGTGGTTTCGCGGTTGCCGAGCTTTTCCGTGCCTTCGGAGCTGATGGTGTAGGCGTTGGCGAGATCGCGTCCCGAAGAGCCGAATCCGAGGAGGAGGAACTGGTTCAGGACGTCGGTATTCTTGCCGAGATCGTAGTCCTGATACGAGTTGAGTTTAGGGTAGTAGATGCGAACAATGCGGCCGAGGAAGCCGATCTGGCGGGAATCGGTTTCGCCCGAGAAATCGAGGATGGCGCGCACCTGGCCATCCTTGAGGCGCTGCATTTTGAAGGTACCGCTCTCGCTGGTGGTGTCGTTGATGATGGCGGTGTGGGTGGTCATGTGGACATTGGCGGTCATGGAGTGGAAGCTCGGGGCGGCTTTATCCATGCGCGCCAGCACGGTCTCGACGCTTTCCGCGTGAGCGAGCGCGCCGCCTAACAGGCACACCAGAGGAAGTAGGAACTTAGTCATGAATGTCTCGTATGGTTTTCAGGATCAGGGCGCGGCATGCGCGATGAAACCCTTCACTTCCTGCTCGGCCTCGTCGCGAATCGGCTCGACGCGCAGCACGTGCCAGCGCTTGCCGGTGCGCTGATGAATAAGCGCTTCGGCACGCGCGGACCGCTCCGCCTCGGGCACGCTGGCAAGCAGACCGGGAGCGATAAACACGTTGTTGATTCCGTTGCGCGAGGAGATCAGGATTACGCTCGAGGCTTTGGGCTGATCGTGGAACCATTCGCGCGGGGTAGCGAAAATAAAGAGCAGAATCAGCGCGACCACGACGTCGTATTGCCAGGATGCGCGCGCGAAATCCCAGAAAAGCAGGCGGCGGCCGAAGCCGAGAGTAGACACATTCCCTTCGCCTGTCACTACGGGCAGTTTAACACCCAAAAGGGCCCGCGCGAGGGCTACAAACAGCAGGTCCGGAAGGGGGTGAGCGGTTCTGAGAGATGCTTTGGATTTTGACCGGGGCACATCGTTTCGATGGCTTCGAGCAGCAGGCCCCGGATATTTTTGCCTACTGTTGCCGCAGTGTGACCATGGGATCTACTCTCGCCGCACGGCGCGCCGGGATGTATCCGGCAAGGAGCGCCACGGCCGAGAGAACACCAGCTGCCAATAACATCGTCGTTGCATCGCGCGGCGTGAGGCCAAACAGCATTTGATGTAGTACGCGCGTAGCAGCGAGCGAAAGCAGGGTGCCGGCAAGTAAGCCTGCAGATAGCACTCCAGTGACGTCTCGCATGACGAGAGCCAGGATGGAGGCCGGCTCAGCTCCTAGTGCGGTTCGCACGCCGAATTCTTTTTGCCGCTGGGTCACCAGATAGCTAAACGTGCCATACAGGCCAATCATCGCCAGTATGAGCGCCAGCGCGCCGAAGAAACCCGAAAGAAGTGCCAATAAGCGCTCCTGAACTAACGAATCGTTCACCTGATCGGCGAGCGTGTGGCACTCAAGGGGAATTTGACGGCTCACTTCGGCGACCGCGGTCAGAACTGGTACGATCAGCCGCGAGGGTGGTACTGCCGTACGCAACTCGAGAGTGTCGCTACCTCCGAGGTCGGATGGCTCGTGGGCCAAGAAGGCTGTGGGCAGGTTTTCCTCGCGGAGTGAAAGATATTTGGAGTCTTGCACCAGTCCCACAACCTCGACTGCTTTCGCGGGTGTACCTTCTAAATACGTTCGCCCGATCGGGTTTAAACCAGGAAAGAACCGGCGCGCAAAGGTCTGATTGACGATCGCTACGGCACGCGAACTTCGCACATCCGCGCTGGTGAAATTTCGCCCGGCTAGTAATCGCATGCGCAAGGCCGGCAAATAGCCGGGCGAGATGTAGTCTTGATAGACCACGAACTTCTTGTCAGCGTCGGCCCAACCGCGAAAGTTTTTCTGAGGGACAGACGCTTTCGTCCAGTCGGTGCGAACGCTGGTGTTCACGCCCAGCTCGCCGGAAATCGGGGTGATCATGGAACGGCCGACTGAAACGACGCCAGGCAACGCACTCAGGCGGCGTTCGATCTCCTCGTAGGTCGCAGCTTCTCGATCTACCGGTATTTTTGCCGCCTGCAAATCTGTGTGCACCAGCAGGACATTCTTGGGGTCGAAACCGATGTCGAGCGTGACCAGCTTCAGGAAACTTTTCAGCAGAAGGCCGGCACCCACCAGGAGAATCAGTGAGAGTGCCACTTGTGAACCGATAATCCATCTGCGGACGTCAAGGTAGGGCGACCGGCCGGCTTTCGAAGACTGGCTACCATTCATGGCTGAACTCAGCGACGCTCGCGTCAAGTGCAGAGCAGGTAACAGGCCGACGAGAAGTGAGGTGAGCACAGCGCCCGCAAGAACGAATGCAATGATCCGCGTATCGAGGGATAAGTCTAGAAAGACCGAATTCTGCGTACTCGAGATGAGGCGCACGAGCAAGGCTGCGGTCCAGCGCGCGAGAAGAGCGCCGAGCAGTGCGCCAGCTGACGAAACCAGAATGTATTCCGTTAAGAGTTGGCGAAGCAGGCGCGTGTGACTAGCTCCGAGTGCCTGCCGTACTGCGAATTCTTTATCGCGTGTTACGGTGCGGGCCAGAGTCAGGCTCCCGAGGTTGGCACAGGCGATGAGCAGCACAAGCCCGACTACAGCCAGCAGGATTTGCAAGGGCCGGCTGAATTGGCTCCGTAAACGGGAAATACCAGACGCAGCAGGGATCGCCGTCAGCGCCATTTTCGACAGATACTCACGTTCTTCCGCTGAGGAATCCTGCGGCACGAAGATCCTGGTCGAAATGGTTTTGAGTCGCGAGGTTAGCTGAGTGCTGCTCATCTTCGGATGGATACGCCCTCCGATGTTCAGCCACAAAAAGTTGCGATCGTCCAGCCGGGGATTTTTTCCGTCGAAGACCGCTGTAGCGCAGATGGGCAGTGCCAGATCGAACGTATCACCCACTTCCATACCAAAAAAGCCGCGCGGCGCAATGCCGATCACTTCAAAGGCTCGGCTGCGGAGAAAGAGCGTGCTGCCGATGGCGCTCTTCACCCCTCCGAAGTGATCCTGCCAGTAGCCGTAGCTGAGTACGGCCACGGGTGGGCAGCCGCGCCGATCATCCGAATCGGAAATCAAGCGTCCGGCCGCGGCATGCAGTCCAAGGGCGCTGAAAAAAGTGCCGCTGACCCAGAGCCCGTTGGCAGGACGAATCATTCCGCCCTGGGTGAGATTGAATTGATCCTTATTGCTCCAGGCGAACGCTTTGGAGAAAACGTTCTGATGGTCACGCAGCTGCTCCCACATCGGATTGGCAAAGGTGGTCGAGGCACTGTTCCAATCTGGTGCGCGGGATTGCAATTGCATCAACTCGCGGGGCCGCTCGACGGGCAAGTATTTCAAAATTACGGCATCCACCAGGCTGAAAATGGCGATGTTGGCACCGATTCCCAATGCCAACGACAAGATGGCGACTGCGGCAAACGCTGGGCTGTTCCTAAGGGTGCGGAGACCGTAGCGCACATCCAGTATCAGTGCGTCGAGCGAGCGGATTGCCACCTGAATAGATTCCTCATCACATGCTCCGGCAGTGTTTGTGCGAAGCAGAAGTACAGCGTAATCGACGTCAGGGGACCATGTTACACCGGCCAAGTGGACACAAGGCAGAGGCGCACGGGTAGCTCCATTTGGCACGGCAGCGTCTCTTGCGGACAATCTTTGCGGCGAGGCGGCTGGGCCATCTGGAACACTGTAAACAGATGAGCAAACGTCACCACTGGAAACTGAAGCAGCGCGAGCTCATTCTCGGCGAACGAACGCTGATCGTGGCGGTACTCAATGTAACGCCCGATTCGTTTTCCGACGGCGGCTTGTACGCGGATCCGGATCGCGCTTTCGCACGCGCCATCGAACTGGAAGAACAGGGCGCCGACATTCTGGATATCGGGGCGGAATCGACGCGGCCGGGCTCGCAGCGCATCGCCGAAGCGGAGGAATTGCGCCGGCTGGTGCCGGTGCTGAAACGGCTGCGCGGGAAGCTCACGATTCCGATCTCGGTGGATACTTATAAGTCCGCTGTGGCGGAGAAGGCGCTCGAGCATGGAGCGGAGATCATCAATGATCCGACGGGTCTGCTGCTCGATGTGACGCTTTCGAAAACTGTGGCGAAGCACGACGCGGGGCTGATCATTAATCACATGCGCGGGACGCCGGAGACGTGGGCCAAACTGCCTCCGCTGAAGAATCTGATGCGGTCGATTGCGATCGATCTGGAAGCGGCGGTGCACCGGTCGCGGCAGGCGGGCGTGCAGAAGCATCAACTGGTACTCGATCCGGGGCTGGGGTTTGGGAAGCGGCGCGAGCAGAATGCGGAGATCATCGCGCGGCTGGGAGAACTGCGCGCCTTCGATCTGCCGCTGATGGTGGGCCCGTCGCGCAAATTATTTCTGCGAAAAGAGGATGCCGAGAGCACGGAATTCGCAACGGCGGCCGCGGTGACGGCGGCGATTCTGAATGGCGCGCAACTGGTGCGGGTGCACGATGTGAAGGTGATGAAGAACGCGGTGGAAGTGGCGGATGCGATCCGCCAATCAGCTGAGAGCGAGGACGAGCCGACGCCGGTTCAGACACGCTGGCAGCGCGGGCAGTAGTGGGTGCTGCGCTGGCCTAAGACGATGCGGCGAATGGGCGTGCCGCAGCGAAGACAGGGCTCCCCTTCGCGGCCATAAACCGCGTGCAGGCTCTGATAGCTGCCTTTTTCGCCGCTGGCATCGACGTGATTGGAGATGGTTGAACCGCGCCTGGCGATGGCGGCTTCGAGCACCTGCAGAATGGCGTCGAACAGGCGGCGAGCGCGGGTTTCCGAGAGGCGGGCAGCCACAGTGCGGGGGTGAATGCGCGCGGCAAAGAGCGCTTCGTCGGCGTAGATATTGCCTACGCCTCCAATGAAACTCTGGTTCAGCAGCAGCGGTTTGATGGCGCTTTTGCGGCCGTGCAGGCGAGCGAAGAACGTTTCGAAATCGAGGGCGAGCGCATCGGGTCCGACGCGCTGCTCGGGGGTTTCGGCGTAGTATTCAAAGCGGCCGAACTGGCGGATATCGTTGAGCAGCAGCACGCCGTTGTCGAGCTCGAGGACAGCGCGCGTGTACTTGCCGGGAGCAGCGTTCCAGAGCAGATTGCCGGTCATGCCGAGATGGATGTAGAGCAGGCCGCGATCAAGCTCGATATGAATCTGCTTGCCGTGGCGACGGACGCGTACGATTCGCGCAGCGGCGAGACCTTGTTCGGTAGAGCGATGATCGTTGCGGGTGACGCGGGCGGAAGAGACGGCGGCGGAACGGATGGTCTGGCCGGTGATGTGCGCGGCGATGGAGCGAACGACGGTTTCAACTTCGGGAAGTTCAGGCAAAGGTGCTCGGCTGATTATAGGAAACTGCCGTCGAACTTTTTGGCGTGATTTTACGAATAAGATGCAGGAGCTTTGATGCCAGAGCACGACAGCGCTGCCAAAGCCTCTGCTTTCGACCATTTATACCGGGAGCAGGGCTCGCCCATTCGCCGCTTTCTGCGGCTTTCAACCGGGGATGAGTCAGCGGCCGACGATCTCACGCAGGAAACCTTTCTCGATCACTGGCGCCGTCCGCACGCCTTCAATCCGGCGCGGGGCGGCATCAAAGCGTATCTGCTCGGGATCGCACGGCGGAAAGCGGCGGACTGGTGGCGCGCGCACAAAGCGATGCCGGCGGCCGCTAGCGAATGCACTGCGCCGGGCGATAACCTGCTGATTCGCGACGCGCTGAATCAACTTCCCGAAGAGGCTCGCTCGCTGCTCTGGCTGCGCGAGGTGGAGGGCTACTCGTACGACGAGCTCGCGCAGATTCTGAAAATTCCGATTGGGACCGTTCGCTCCCGGCTCCACTCGGCGAGGCAACAATTACGAACGATCTGGATGAAGGAGAGAAAATGAACTGCAGCGAAGCTGAATCGCATCTTTCCGCTTTGTATGACGGGGAACCGGTAGCGCACGAGGTGGCCGAACATGCGGCGCAGTGCGAGAACTGCCGGGCTGTATTGAACGATTATTCGCGGATGGGGGCGGAGCTGCGGCTGGCGTCTGCGCTGGATGCGGCGCCGCTTCCGCCTTTGAAGATACCGAAGCGCAGAGCGTGGCTGGACGTGCTGTGGGCACGGATTGCGATTCCGCGTTTTGCGCTGGTGACATTGCTGGCGGGATTGGTGCTGTTGCCGATCGGCGTGTCGATGCTGCGTGCGCAGTCGCGGCCGTTGTGGTTCGAGTTCGGGTATACGCTGAGGCCGGACAGCGAATTGCATCACTACTTCATTGCGGAAGCCGGCTATGACGCAGTGGAGTCGACGCTCGGATACGTGAATGGCAGGCCCGTATCGGCGGCGATCCGGATCAGCGTAGATCGGGTTAGTGACGACGATGTGCGGCTTCGCGTGCGCGCGATTAAACCGCCGCTCACAGCGCAAGGCTCGGGCTTTGCTATCAGCAGTGTGTCCAAAAACAGCATTTTGCTGGAGGGTGTGCCTGCCATTCACTATAAGCAGGGCGATGCGTTACCGGTGCCGATCGAAGGAGGCGGGACGATCTATTTGAAGGGCGAGGTGCTGGACCACCAGCCTCAAATCGCGTTCGGCTATCCGCTCGAAGCGCCTCCCGAAAAGTTGATTGTGCGCGCGCCGGTGCTGACCGATTCACATGAGCTTCTGGCCAGCGAAGCCGGAGCAACGGCGCTGGTGGGCAACTCCGATCAGGCGATACGATTCCAGGCGGGAAGCAACGGACTTTTCCTTTTCTCACTGCATGAGTTTCCGGGTGCAGTGGAAGGCAAAGCCGAGTGGGGCGAGATCAAGTTCAAAATGGATGGAGAAGATTACCGGCTTGTGGCGGCTGCTCCGATCACCGGCGGTGATCAACCGGTACCGGTGTGGGTGCGTCGCGATGTGTCCAATACGGACGAAGTTTCGTTGGGAGCCGGGCGGATTACGCAGTAGCCCCGCACCATTCGACCACAAAGTGCAGCAAAACCCGCGCCGCTTCGACGAGTGTGTCGATTTCTACATACTCATCCGCGGCATGGGTGTTGCCGCCGTGAGCGCCCCACAAAATGCCGGGTATGCCGAAGCCTTGCTGAAAAACGAACAAATCGCAGGGACCTTCGATTCCGCACACCTCGGGCTCTCGGCCGAGCACGGCGGCGGCGCATTGCTGAAACGCCAGCACGAGCGGCTCGTTCCGCGCAATCGCCGAGCCGGGCAGCCAGCGCACGGGCGAGCGAAAGCGCGGCATTCTGACAAAAACCTCCGGCTCCTCGCGCACCATGCCTTCGAGCCAGGAGGAGAATTCGCGATCGATCGCTTCGCGTGTTTCGCCCGGCATAGTCTGCCAGTAGAATTCGATGAGCGCGGTTTCGGGAACGGTGATCGGCTCGCTGGTGCCCCAGGGCGAGGTGACCACTTTCGTTACAGACACGGGAACCGGATCGACGAACGTGTGAAAGAGCTCGTGGTGCGGAGCGGTCCGTTTTCGCTGCTCGGCAAACTCGGGAACTCGCTCGAGAAAACGCGTCAGCTGCGGAATCACGCCCTGCGGAAATTTTCCGTTCTGCAGCACCCCGCCGGGCGCCTCGAACTGGATATGCTGAATGCGGCCGCCGCGCTGGGCGGGACAGAGGCGCAGAGAAGTGGGCTCGCTCAGTACGACGGCGTCGGCGTTATAACCGCGCAGACGGCCCGCGAGCGTTCCATTGGATCCGCCGAATTCCTCGTCAGCAACGGTTTCAAAGAGCAGATCGCCGGCGAGCTCGATGCCGAGCTTCGCGAGCATCTCGACAACGAACAGGTTAGTGGCGACGCCCGCCTTCATATCGTTGGCTCCACGACCGTAGAGCCGATTGCCTTCGATCGCGCCGCCGAATGGATCGCGGGTCCAGGGCTGCGTCCCGCGCGGAACCGTGTCGATGTGGCCGGATAAAAGCAGCGAACGTCCGTTGCCGGTTCCCTGTTTGCGCGCACCGATGTTCGGACGGCCGGCGTAATCGCGCCCGGCGAAAAAGAGCGGATGCTCGCGAAGCCCGGCGACGGAATCGAGTGGATACAGGTCGGGCTCCCAGCCGCAGGCACGAAGCTGCTCCGCAATCCAGCTTTGGCAGGCGAGCTCGGCGCCGTGCGGAGGCTTGTTTTCCGAGGGGCGGCGCACGAGCTGCTGGGTGATCTCGATCAGCCGCTGACGATCCTGCTCGACGGCATGGTTGAGTTCCGCTTTCACCGAACTATAATTATGAGGTGCCGCCGACTTATTTACCTCCTGCAAGTAAGTCTAGGCGATCGGATCGAGCGCGTCAATCAAAATCGCGAGGCGCAGCGTATGATGTAGCAGCAACGGTGCCGCGCAACAACTACCTGCTGATCGTTTTCGACAGCTGCCGCTACGATGCGTTCGTGAAAGCGCGCCCGCGCACGATGCGAAAGCTGGGGCGGCTGGAGAAGCGCTGGTCGTATGCGTCGTGGACGGCGCCTTCGCATTACAACCTGCTGATGGGGCTGATGCCGCATTCGAGCCCGCGCGGTGTGTTTGCATCCGATTATTACCAGCGTGATTTCTTGAAGTTTAACGAGCGGCTGGGGGCGGAGGGCCTCGAGTTCAAGCGCTTTGTGCCGCGATTGTATTTGCCGGTGCTGTTGCAGAGTCTGGGGTACAGCACGAATGCGATGGTTTCGCTGCCGGTGCTGAATCCGCTGACGGCTCTCAACAGCGGATTCGACAGCTACCGGCTGATGGAGCGGCATAACGACTTGCGGGCGATGTTTCCCCAGCTGCGGTTTTCAGACGAGAAGCCGTCTTTTTATCTGTTGAACACGGGCGAGACGCATTATCCATACGCGCTGCCGGAGGAATCGCCCGAAGAGTGGCCGCGGATCAGCGGAGTGCACGGCGTGTTCAAACATCTCGATGATCATGTGGTGGGAGGCAAGCTGCGGCGATCGCGCACGCGGCCGTTTAACGCGGCCAAGCTGGCAGAACTGCGCGACCGGCAGATCGAAGCGGTGCGCTACCTGGATCGCGCGATGGAAGAGCTGTTCGATCGGCTGCCGAAGAATACCTATGTGACGATCACGTCCGACCACGGCGAACTGTTCGGAGAGGATGGCTATTTCGGGCACGGTCCGATACAGCACGAGAAGGTTTTGGAGGTGCCATTCCTCGAGGGCAAGCTGCGATGAAGCGATTTCTGCCGGCTCTCGTGTGTTCACTCGCGGTGGTGGCGCTTTCGCGGCACTGGCATCCGTCCGTAGACTTCGCGTACGTCGGGCCGGGTGCGGGATTTGCGTTTCTCGGATCGTTTCTGACGCTCGTGATCGCGTTTTGCGCGAGCGTTGTGTCGCTTCTGATCTGGCCCTTTCGCGTGTTATGGCTGCTCGTGCGGAGGCGCGGACATTTTGGCGCGGTCCGTGTGAAGAGGGCGATTTTTCTCGGCCTCGACGGGCTCGATCCGAATCTGGCGGAGCGCTGGATGGAGGAAGGCAAGCTGCCGAATCTGGCGCGGCTGCGGGCAGAGGGCTGCTACACGCGGCTGCGGACCACGTTTCCGGCGCTGTCGCCGGTGGCCTGGTCTACGTTTGCTACGGGCGTGAATCCGGCGAAGCACAACATTTTTGATTTCCTGAATCGCGATCTGCGCACGTACGCGCCGGAGCTATCGTCGGCGCGCGTCCGGATAGAGGAGCGAGTGTGGCGGATCGGGCGCTGGCGTATACCAATGTCGCGTGCGTCGGTGGAACTGCGGCGCAAGAGCGAGCCGTTCTGGAAGATACTGGGGCGGAACGCGATTCCGAGTACGATTCTGCGCGTGCCGGTGACGTTTCCGCCGGATCGCTTCGAAGGGCGGATGCTTTCGGCGATGTCGACGCCGGATCTGCGCGGGACGCAGGGCAGTTTCACGTGGTTTTCGACGCGCGCTGATCACACGTGTGTTGAAGGCGGATTGCGGCTTCCGCTCACGCGACGCGGCGATTGCTATGAGGGTTGCCTGCCGGGACCTGAAAAGACGCGGATTGCCTTTACACTCTCGCGCGAGAATCTGCTGGCGATTGCGGGTCAGCGATTTGTGTTGAAGGTGGGCGAATATACGCCGTGGGTCCGGCTGCGCTTCGGACGCGCTCGCGGAATTGTGCGTTTTTTGCTGACCAAAATGGCGCCTCCCCTAGAGCTCTATGTGACACCGATTGAAATCGACCCGGAACACCCCGCGCTGCCGATCAGTCACCCGGGATATTATGCGACGTATTTGGCGAAGCTGCTGGGCACATACGCGACGCTCGGGATGGCCGAGGACACGTGGGCGCTGAACGAAGGTGCCATTGATGAAGACGCATTTCTGGCGCAGGCGCGGCTGATTCAGGAGGAGCGCGAACGGATGTATTTCAGCGCGCTCGAGCACATGCGGAGCGGCGTGGTCGCGTGCGTTTTCGATACGACGGACCGGGTGCAGCATATGTTCTTTCGGCACCTCGGGCAGGAGTCGCGGTATGCGCGGGTGATTGAAGAGCTGTATCGGGACATGGACCGCGTTGTGGGTCGCACGCTGGCGTTTGCGGACGCGGACACGGCGGTGTTCGTGTTGTCGGACCATGGTTTCTGCGCTTTTCGGCGCGGCGTGAATCTGAATACGTGGCTCAGGCAGAACGGTTATCTCGCGCTTAAGGACGGCGCTGAGGAGAGCGGCGAATATCTGAGCGGCATCGACTGGGCTCGCACGCGTGCGTATGCGTTCGGGCTCGGGGGACTGTATCTGAACCTGGAAGGCCGGGAAGCGCACGGGATTGTTCGGCAGAGTGAAGCGGCGGCCCTCAAAGCCGAGCTGATTGAAAGGCTCACCGGGTTGTGTGACGACGAGACCAGCGAAATCGGGATACAAAACGTGTACGATGCGGAGAAGATTTATCGCGGACCGTATCGCGATGCGGCGCCGGATCTGGTTCCGGGCTATGCGCCAGGGTATCGTGCGGCCTGGTCGGCGGCGGTGGGACGGGTCACGCGGACCGTTTTTGAAACGAACGACAAAGCATGGAGCGGCGATCATTGCGTGGATCCGGCGGTGGTACCCGGCGTGCTGTTTTCGAATCGAAAACTGAAGGTCGCGAATCCCGGGATCGAAGATCTGGCGCCGACTGTGCTCGATCTGTTCGGCATAGCGGCGCCGAAATGGATGGAGGGCCAGACGCTATGCGCGGAGTGATCGCGGTGAAGCTGAACAAATCGCTCTGCGAGCGCGCCAAGAAGCTGGTAGAGAAAGCCGGCTACAGTTCGCTTGAAGAATTCATTGAGCACGCGATGGAGCGCGATCTGGCGCGGTTGGAAGAAGCCGAGTCGAAGGAAGAGCTGATCAGGAAGCTGGAAGGGCTTGGCTATCTGAAGTGATTCCCGTGGAGCGTGGCTGGCTCGCATTCTGGATGGTGATCGCGGCGGGATTTTTCTCGACCCTGCTCTCGATTGTGGCTTTTCGGCGGTTGGTTGACGGCGAGAAGCTGCGGGTTGCGGTGAACCGGGTGATGGCGCATCTGTTCGAATTCCGGCTGTTTGCGAGCGAGCCGCTGCTGCTGCTGCTGCGTGCGCAACGGGATCTCTTACTTGCGAATGGGCAGATGCTGAAGGAATGCGCGAAGCCGCTGCTGGTTTTAACGATTCCGCTGGCGCTCCTTTTCGCGGCACTCGACGGCTTCGTCGGACATGCGCCGTTGCCGGTCAACGAAACGGCGGTGGTGACGACTTCGGGCGCACAACCGGAGCTGCCGGCTCGGATGCAGATTGACAGCCCGCCGGTTCATATTCTGCGACTTAGGCAAGTGAGCTGGCGAGTGCGCGCGATTGCGCCTGGGCACGATTTTGGCTGGCCGGCGGCGTACGACCGGCCCGCTCAGGTGCTGCATCATCACTGGCTGCTCTGGTACTTTGCCGGGATGCTGCTCGCCTGTCTCGCGTTCTACATAGGGCGAGCGTTCGCATGAACTCGCAGCCGCATCTGCGCCGAATCCTGACGCGCACGGATCTGGTGATCTATGGGCTGGTGCTGCTCGGGCCGACGGCACCGTATCCGGTGTACGGACTGGTGCAGCAGAAGACCCTGGGGCATGCGGCGCTGGCGTATCTGGCGGCGATGGTGGGCGTGCTGTTCACCGCGCTGAGCTACGCCAAGATGTCGAGCGCGTATCCGGCTGCGGGTTCCACGTATACGTACACGCGACGCGCGTTGAATGAGCATGCCGGTTTTCTCGCCGGGTGGTCGATGATGCTGGATTATTTTTTGATTCCGCTGGTGAGCATCATCTTCGGCGCGCTGACGGCGCACCGGCTCATCCCCGGTATTCCGTATGCCGCCTGGGCTCTTGGCTTCACTGCTGCGCTCACGGCCATTAATATTTTCGGGATTCGCGTGACGGCGCGCGCGAGCGAAATCATGATGGCGATCATGTCGATTTTCGCGGTTGTCTTTATTGTTTTGTGCGCGCGCTACGTCGTAACGCAACATGGCATCGCGGGGCTGTTCGATTCACGAGCGTTGTACCGGCCGCAATCGTTCCACATGAGCGCGCTCATGCTCGGCGCAGGCATCGCCGCGCTGTCCTATATCGGCTTCGACGCTATTTCTACCCTGGCTGAAGATACGGTGAACCCGATGCGCGATATCGGCTTCGCTACGGTGCTGGTCTGTATTTTGCAGACCGCGATCTGCTTCATTACGGTTTATCTGGCGGCGCTTGTCTGGCCCGATTACGCGAGTTATCCGGAAGCGGAGACGGTGATTCTCGATATCAGTACGCGCATTGGCGGGCCGGTGCTGTTCGGCTTTTTGAGCTTTGTCATTCTGGTGGCGGCGCTGGCCAGTGCACTCACCGGACAGGCGGGTGCTTCTCGTCTGCTTTACGGAATGGGCCGCGACGGCGCGCTTCCGCCGCGCATCTTTGCATACCTTCATCCGCGCTTTGCGACTCCCACGCGCAGCATTTACCTGATGGGAGCGCTGTGCGCGTTTGCCGCCGTTGCGATGCGCTTTGAGATCGCGGCGGAACTGTTGAACTTTGGCGCGTTTGCCGGGTTTGTCCTGGTGAACCTGAGCGTGATCCGGCATTTCTATGTTCGCCAGCGTGAACGGAGCGGGCTTGCGTTTGTGACCAATCTGCTCTTCCCTGCCCTGGGCGCGCTGGTGTGTCTGTATCTCTGGGCGAGCCTCAGCAGGAATGCGAAAATCGCCGGGTTCCTCTGGCTCTTGGTTGGCGCGATCTATCTGGCGATTGTGACGCGCGGATTTCGTCTTGCGCCGAAATCGCTTGGCTCGCTTTCGGAGAGTTCGTCCTGAATCCGATGCGCCGATTGTGCCTCTTTCTGCTGGCCGGCAGCTGCGCGGCCGCCGAGCTGATACTTCCCTCAAAGGCTTTCGATCGAACGGAACCGGTCACGATCGTCTACCGCACGCAGCCGCAGGTAACCGGCAGCGGCACACTGCACATTCAATGGACCGACGCCTATCATCGACTGGTAGAAGATCGCACGCTGCCCGTTACATTGACGGAGGAAAGTGAGCTGCGCTTTTCGCTCGATCTGCGGCGCGCGCTGACGATTGAGAATAAGCTGGAAGTTCATCTCTCGCTGCAGGGACAGAATCTGAAGGGCGAAGCGGACAACCGCGAAGAGAATGCCTCCGCCGAGTTCATCGCCAGTCCGGATGCAGATGCCTGGCGCGACTACCAGATTATTGAGTGGCAGTCGGGTTCGGCGGAACGTTTTCGCGTGCTGCAAGAGCTTGGCGTAAATGCGGGGCGATCGGGAGAACGCTCGACCAGTTTGCCGGCGGCGCTGCTTGAAGACAACCTGCGCTGGTTTGTCGAAAATATTGCGACTGATTTCTATTCGGAATATCACCGCGCGCGACGCGATCGCCCGCACGACTGGTCGCTGCTCCAAGCGCAGAAGCTTTATGAAAGCGATCCTTCGAGTAGAGAAGGTTTGAAGCGGCACCCGAGCTTCAACGATCCAGCGTGGATTGCGAAGATTCATGACCGGGCGGTGGAAACCGCGCGCGCGTACGCACCGTACCGGCCGCTCTACTACAATCTGGCGGATGAATCGGGGATTGCAGAACTCGCCAGCTTCTGGGATTTCGACTTCTCTGACCATTCGCTCGATGCGATGCGGGCGTGGCTCAAAGATCGCTATGGGACCCTGGCGGCGCTGAATGCGCAGTGGGGCACAGCATTCACGGACTGGAACCTGGTGACGCCCGAAACCACACGCGAGGCGATGCGCCGCACGGATGAAAATTACTCGTCGTGGTCGGATTTCAAAGAGTGGATGGACATCGCGTACGCCGCGGCGCTGAAGATGGGCGCCGACGCGATTCATTCGGTTGATCCCGCCGCGAACGTGGCTATTGAAGGCGCGCAGATGCCGGGCTGGGGCGGCTACGATTACGCGCGGCTCGCCTCCGTGCTCGACCTGATGGAGCCGTACGATATTGGCGACAACATCGAGATTCTGCACACGCTGAACCCGCGGGTGAAATTTGTCACGACCTCGTTCGATACCGGGCCGCTCGAAAAGCATCGGGTCTGGTACGAGCTGCTGCATGGTGCCAGCGGGCAGATTATCTGGGATCCGGATCAGAAACTGGTGGGTGCGGATGACACGATCGGTCCGCGGGGACGCGAAGTTGCACCGTACTGGAATGAATTGCGCAACGGCGTGGCGGCGGTGATTATGAACAGCAGGCCGGAATACGCACCGATCGCAATCCACTATTCGCAGCCCAGCATGCGTATTGAATGGATGCGCGAACAGCGGCCGAAAGGCGATGCGTGGATGAACCGCAAATCGTCGACCGAGCGCCGGGACAGCGATTTTCTTCGCGATCGGGATTCGTGGTGCCGGCTGATGGAAGACCTCGGGCTCTCGTACAAGTTTGTTTCCTACGGCGGCGTTGAGAACGGCGATCTGGAAAAAGACGGCTATCGCGTGCTGATCCTGCCGCGCTCGAGTGCGCTGTCGGCGGAGGAGGCTGCGGCCATACGCCAATTCGCCGAGACGGGTGGACTGGTGCTGAGCGACGGCGAACCCGGCCGCTACGACCAACACGATCGCCGGCTGAAGAGACCGCAGCTCGAAGGTCTGGAAAACATGGTTGCGGTGAGCGCGTTCGGCTACGATCGCGACCGCGTGCTTGGGGCTGGCGAGCCGCTTCGGGAGCATGTTCGAAAATTGATGAGCGAAGCCAATCTTCGCCCTTCATTCGCCGTGCTCGATGCAAGCGGTAAGCCGGCAACTACGATCCGGAGCTATGTTTTTCGCAACGGCGGGGTGAGAATCCTGGGGCTGCTGAACAATCCGCCGATCGAACAGGACGAGCTCGGCCCATTGAAAATTCAAAGCCAAAAGCAGTTTGAAAAAACGAACCGAGTTCGTTTGGTAATTTCAGAGCCGGCCTACGCTTACGATCTGCGCAACCGCAAATCGCTGGGCAAGGTTAGCCAAGTGGAGCTTACGCTCGACCCGTACGAACCGGCGCTGATCGCTTTGGCGCCTTCTGCTTTGCCGAAGTGGCGAGTGCGCATACCGAAACGTGTGCGGCGCGGCGAGACGGCTGTCGTTTCGATCGTTTTCGACGAATCTTCGCCGGTTGAAACGGATGTGCTGCACGTGGAGATACGGAATCCCAGCGGCGAACTAGCGCGATTTTTCTCCGGCAATGTGCTGACGCGCGACAACGCCGCGACGAAACCGCTGCCGATCGCCTGGAATGATCCGGCCGGGCGATGGAGCGTGTTCGTGAAGGATGTACTGAGCGGGCAGCAGACTCAAGCCAGCTTCGAGGTGTATTAAGTCACAGGGCGGATTCGAAGGCACCGGGCTGCTCGCGCTCGCGATCGTGTTTTTCCTGATCGTCGCGGCAATAGGGCGTCCAGGGCACCGCATTGAGGCGCGCTTCTTCTATCGGCCGGCCGCAATCGACGCAGATACCGTAGTCGCCCTGCTCGAGCCGCTGCAGGGCGGCGCGCACCTGCAGCAGCGTTTCAGAAGCCATGTTGCTGACCGCGAAGGAACCGGCCTTGGCCTGCGACGAGATCACCTCGTCGATGGGATCTTCCACATCAGAGGGCCGCGAGTCGCGGGCGTCCTCGTTGAAAGTGGCGATCTCGTCGCTCAATTCGCGCTCGCGCTGCAGGAGCCTGCGTTTCACTTCTTCTTTGTCGATAGGCATGGATTGCTTATGTGTGACACACCCAGCCTATGACTCGTTGCAGCGAAAATTCAGACCGATGCAGCAGCGGCGCGGGGCGGCTGATCGGAAGAAGTCTCCTCGTCGATATAGGAGAAGCGCTGCGTGCGGTGCAGATAGTAGTAGACAGCCAGGAGCGTGAGCATGAAGAGCGCCAGAACTACCATGCCGATCGCAAAGCGTTCGAGCAGACGCACGGGGGCGGCGGCTACATGCTCATCTTCGCTAACCGTGACGACCCAGCCAAGATTCGGGAAGTGCTGTTTCAAGCCCGTGCTGGCATAGCCGACAACATACGGGCCGCGAGCGAGATCGGCGGTTACCCAACCAGTCTGGCTGCCTTGATTTGTGCCGAGCGAATCCCGCACGAAATCAAATTCGGGAGACTTCACGCGCGCAAAAACATCGGCATTGGGACCGCTCACGACGACTCCGTCATCGTTCACGAGAGAGGCGCGTGCACCGCTGCCAATCTGATCCTGGCGGAAGGGCGTGAGCACCTCGTTGATGTTGACGGCGGCGGTGAGAACGCCAATGGTGTGGCCGGTCTGGTCGGCGACCGGTACGCCGATATTCACGTAGTTGGCTTTGGCCAGCGAATCATCGAGAATGTCGCTGATCCTGGTGGTGCCTTGTCCGTTGTTATAGACCGATTGCCACTGGGCGTCCTGGGCATAAGATACCTGCGAAGGCCGCTGCGACGAGGCAACCACATTGGCGTTGGAGTCGGTCACAACGATGGAGAGATAACGCGGGTCCATGGTCTTCTGCTGGTGCAGAATTGCCGAGGCGTTGGCATCGAGCGAGCCCTTGGTTTTTCCGGCGTTCTGGACCGCGTTGACCACGGCCGGATTGCTCGCCAGCACGCCGGTATCGATGACGCGTTCATGGACGAATTGGGTCACCTGATTGGCGTAAAGCTGCGCCATTGCCTTGAAATTGGAGCCGACATTATTGTCGAGGGTCTTGTCGCTGCGCTCCGTCAGGACGAGACCGAGAATGCTCAGCGGCACGATCACAATCATCAGCGCGAGCAAGAGTTTTGTGATAGAAACGCGAACTTCCAGCCGATCCACAGACATGGCAGACCTCCTCTGCTGGTCTTCAAATCGAAGACGAGCCATGTCCCGGGTCGCGGCCTGGCGCTTGCTGCCGGTTGGGTGTTCACCTCGGTTGGGAGGTAATCCGGCGTAGTATGCCAGTTCGTGCTCGGCCTAACATGGCCGCTTCCCGATTCAATATTACTCCAAATAACGGAGACCGTATAGGGGATTAGTGAGCCGTTTTTGGGACGAGCGAAAAGCTGGATCGGCAGGAAAATCGGAGCACCGGTTTGTGGTTCCGGTGCGGTTGCATACAATTGTGCGTGCGATTCGGGAGTATTGGACTATCTGTACCAGCTGCCGCGCTCGCCGATATTCTGGATCACTTTTTCGAGGCGCTGTGCACCATTCGTCCAGTTCGCCTGTATGCCGGATTCGGCGGTGTCGGCATCACCGTCGGCGATCGCTTCGATGATGGCGCGGTGCTCATCGACAGACTTTTTGAGATCGTCCAGGATGGCGGTGGCGTATAAGCGCCAGTATCGCTCTGCCTGAGGCTGAACGATCTTGTGTAGTTCGAGTAGGCGCGGTCCGGCACAGGCCTCGACGATAGTGCGATGGAAACTCATATCAAGGTCGAAGACGCGATTGGCCTGCGAACGATTCTTATCGCGCAACGCGGCGAGGCTGCTGTTGTATTCGCGAAGCCTTCGCACAAGCACGCTGCGGGCGGCATGAGGAAGATGTGCGGTGAGGCGGGCAGCTAATCCTTCCAGGTGGCCAATGATCGAGTAAAGTTCGCGGGCATCTTCCTTAGTCAGGGGCGCAACGATCACGCGCGTTTTCGGGCCATCGCCGGAGGAAACCACGTAGCGCTCGCGCTGAAGCCAGTGAAGCGCGCCGCGAATGGGGGTTCGGCTGAATCCAAGACGCTCGGCAAGTTCGGCCTCAATGAGCCAGGTCCCGGGCAGCAGTTTGCCGCTGACGATCAACTCGCGCAGTTCGTGGAAAGCGAGGCGAAGACTATGGCCCCGGTCGGATTTGGCGCGTTTTCTGACACGCGCGGGTGTGCGAGCCAAAGAGGACATGATTACAGATTCGTGGAGGAACGGCCCGAATAGAATTCGTTACTGGATACAATTCTATCGGTACGGCGTTGGTAACGGGTGAGTACGGCATAAACAGGAATGCCGAGAAGCACAATGGCAATGCCGGGCCAGGTGGTGGCGGGACGAAATACGAGCAGGCAGATTACAACGGCGGTAGCGCCGGCAATGTAGAGAACCGGCACGAGCGGATATGCCGGAACTCGGAACGGGCGGGCGGCGTCAGGACGCAGTTTTCGCAACCGGATGACACCGGCAACAGTGGCGATATAGAACAGAAGAGCCGCCGAGATCACGTAGTCGAGCAGATTGCTGTAGAGATTTCCGTACTGATTGGTGGCGGGATCGAAGGTGCGGGGCAGAACGAGAACAGCAGCCCACATAGCTTGGATCCACAGCGAGCGGCCGGGAACATGATGGCGATTGAGCCTGGCGGCAGCGGAGAAAAACAGACCGTCGTGGGCCATGGCGTAGAAGACGCGCGGCCCGGCGAGTATGAGGCTGTTGAGGCATCCGAAGGTCGAGATCATGATGGCGGCGGCCATCAGGAATGCTCCGCGTGCAGGAAAGATCGAGTTCATCATGGCGGTTGCAACGCGATCGCCGGCCACGTGCTGGATCGCGGGGAACGGTAGAGCGACCAGATAAGCCACATTCGCCAATAAGTACAGGGCAATGACGAGAGCGCTGCCGATGGCAAGGGCAAGGGGGAGATTGCGGCGCGGATGTTTCACCTCAGCGCCAGCAAAGGTTACGTTGTGCCAGGAATCGGCGGAAAACAACGAGCCCGATTGCGCGACACAGATAGCAATGAAAAGTCCGAGACCGGACGAGCTTGTGTTGCGGCTCCAGAAATGCTGAAGGTTCTGCGCAACGGCCGCTGAATGCCAGCCGATGCTGAAGCCGATGACGATGAGCGCCGCGAGCGCGACGAGTTTCGCGACGGTAGAAACGTTCTGGACGAACTTACCGTAACGCAGGCCGCGGCTATTGGTCCAGGTCAGGAGCGCAATGATAGAAAGCGCGATGAGCTGAGCAGTGGAAAGCGAGACGGCGTAATGCGAGGAGATGCGGAGCGGCGCAATGATATAGCGCGTTTCCGAAATAGCCGGCCACAACACACCACAGAAGCGGGCGAAAGCGACGGCAACGGCAGCGATGGTGCCGGTCTGGATCACGCTGAAGAGAGTCCAGCCATAGAGGAATCCGGCAACGGGAGAAAACGCTTCGCGCAAATAGATGTACATGCCGCCGGCGCCGGGCAGCATGGAGGCGAGTTCACCATAGGAGAGCGCGGCGGAGACGGTGAGCAGGCCCGCGAAGATCCAGGCGGCGAGAAGTCCCGCGGGGCTGCCAATGATGCGAGCCATCTCAGCGGGAACGATAAAGATGCCGGAACCGATCATCACGCCGGCAACGACCATGACAGAGTCGAACAGAGACAACTCGCGCAGGAAGGTAGCGGGTCGGGCGGCCGCCGATGCGTTCACTCTGCTCACGAGAATCGCGCGCTCAATGTGTTTGAAAAACGGGCGCGGGTTTGTCTTTCAGGGCCTTCGCGATGATGCTATGAGCATCCTCGAGTTCGTCACCTTCGAGCGGCAAGCGCGGCGGACGGACACGAGAACTGCCCATTCCGACCTCTTGCTGCACGAGCTTGATGAGCTGGACAAATTTTGGGACGGTGTCCATGCGAAGAAGCGGTAAGAACCAATGATAAAGGGCGAGGGCCTGCGAGGTCTGCCGATTCCTGGTGAGTTCGAAGAGCGCGACCGACTCAGCCGGGAACGCGTTCGCCAGGCCGGCAATCCAGCCCACAGCACCCATCGGAATGGATTCGACAATGGCATCATCAACGCCGACGAGAATGCGGAGACGTTGCTCCGGAATCAATTCTCGTAACGCAATCACACGTCGCACATCGGCGCTCGATTCCTTTATGGCCAACAAATTCGGATGCTCATCTGCAAGTTCGAGCACCTGATGCGGGGCAAAATCGACGCCGTACGCGATGGGATTGTTATATAGCATGCAGGGCAGATCGGTTGCGCGTATGACGGCACTCACGTGCGCTTTGATTTCGCGCCAGTCGCCCGGATAGACGTACGGGGGCAGAACCATCAGACCGCGGCAACCGGCGGCAGCGGCATCCTCTGCGATAGAAACAGCTTCGGCAGTGCTGAGCGCGGCAACGCCGGCGACGACGGGCGCGCGCTGTGCCAGCGATCGAACGCAGGTACGAAGAATCTCGCCTTTTTCGCGTGGGAGCAAGGTAGCGCCTTCGCCAAGAGATCCGAGCGCGACGATTCCGGTGCAGCCGTTATCGATAAGCCAGCGGCAATGGCGCGCCAGGAAATCGTGATCGACGCTGAGATCGTCGCGAAAGGGTGTGGTGATGGCGGGGATGACGCCTTGCCAGTCGAGATTCATGAGTGTTCTGCTCCTTCGGTTATGAGGCTTGCCAGACGCGCCGGGAAAATCGGCGGACGGATGGATGACGGCTCCCAGCCGAATAAGGCTTCGACAATCGGGCCGCAGATACGGCCCTGGCAGGGCCCCATACCGCAGCGATGATGCAGCTTTGCGGAACGCCAGGAGTGCACGCTTTCGAGGCTGGCGCGAATGACGTCTTCACAGCGGCAGATAATGGTGTCCTCTCGAACGAGCGAGAGTAACTGGGGGCGGAGAGCGAATGTGCGGGTAAGCAAATTTGCGAAACGCTGTGCGCGCCGGCGGCTGGAGAAGAATTTCTTGGCCCGTTCAAGCTCTCCGGCAGCAGCATAGCCGGCGATTTGTCCTTCGAGCAGCGCCAGATCCGCGCCGCCGATGCCGGTACATTCGCCGGCCGCATAGACGTGATCGATGGAAGTGCGCTGAAACGCATCGACCGAAACAGCGGTTGCATTCCGGGCACAGCCGAGCAACTGCGCGACCTCCAGATTGGGCGTGAGCCCGTAGGAGAGCGCGAGATAGTCGCAGGGCTCGAACCAGCTACGCGCGCCGCGGCGCAAGCGAACGGCTTCGAGAGAGCGCGCCCCATGAGCAGATTCGACCCAGCAACCCGGGAGGTAGGGAATACCGGCAAGAGTGGCACGGAGTTGAAGCGTTTGCCACAGTTTCGCAGGATGGAAAAGAAGATGGGCAGCGAAGCGGAGCAAGGAAGACCAGGACGCCTGCTCGGCGATGCATTTGACGATGGCGCCGTGGGCATGGAAAAACGCTGCGGTAGCGAGTAATAAAGGACCGCTTCCGGCGACCACAACGCGTTTGCGATCGAGCGAGAGGCCGGATTTTGCGAGCGCCTGCAATCCGCCGGCGGCCATGATGTTTGGCAGCGTCCAACCAGGAAAGGGTAACAGAAGTTCGCGAGCACCGGTGGCCAGGACGAGCCGATCGTATACAATTTCGTATGCATTTGACGGAGTTTCGATCAACAACGTCCGGCGAACCGGATCACAGGCTATGACCTGCGCGGACGGAACGAACTCTACGGGCAGGGTGGAGAGCCGATTGAACCAGCCATTGTCTGGACTGCCAGCGACTTTCTGATTTCGCCAGATCTGTCCGCCGGCGCGCGGGTTGTCGTCGATCAGGGTGACGCGGGCGCCTGATTCTGCGGCACGAATGGCGGCAGCGAGTCCGGCTGGACCGGCACCTACAACCAGGATCCGCGTTTGGCTTCGCGCGCTCATTCTTGACTCGTGTTGACCTGCATTCCGGGTTCACACAATACCTGGCAACTGCGGCGATTCGGCCGGCCGTTGATCGTGACCCGGCATTCGAAGCAGATGCCCATACCGCAGACAGGTCCGCGCGGTTCGCCGGAGACGGAGGTGCGAAATACATTAATACCGGAACAAAGCAAAGCGGCGGCTACGCTGGTGCCCACTGCGACCTCGACAGGATCGCCATTGATCAGGAGCGTAAACCTTTCAATGTGCGAGCGCATAGACTCTCTCTGGCGCGTAGGGAACGTGAGGAATAGCGGAGGCGCGGCCAAGAATGATATCGGCTAATAAACGAGCGGTTCCGAGCGAAGTCGTGATCCCCAAACCCTCGTGTCCTGCAGCGAGATAGACGTTGCTGCGGCCGGGGCATGGACCGATAAGCGGCAGGTTATCGGGAGTACTGGCGCGAAAGCCGGTCCAAGTACGAATGATGGAAAACTCGCGCAGCGCTGGCATGTAATCAATGGCGCGGCGCAGCATGCGGTTGAGCATTCGGGCATCGATCGCGGGGTCCTCTGTTCCGTACTGACGCGATGAGCCCAACAAAATCTGACCCGTTGCGCGCGGCTGAGCATTGAAAGCGACCGAATCGGCGTCCGAAGAATGGGCATTTTTTAGATAGCCGAGTTCGATCAACTGGTGGCGCACAAACTTGGGGTAGCGATCGGTGATGACGAGGTGGCCTTTGCGCGGCCGGATGGAAACTTCGGGAGCGAATTGGCTGACCAAGGTGCCGTTGGCGAGCACGATTGTTCCGGCAGCGATCCGCGTGCCATTGGAAAGCCTGACAGAGCTGGTGGAAATGTCGATCGCACAAACTCCGATGAGCAATTCGGCGCCGAAGGACTGGGCGGCACGGGCCAGAAAGAGAGCGGCCGGAGGTGGATACAAGATTGCATCCTGAGGGAGCAGGAGACCGCCGGCAAGACCGTGCCGGAGATTCGGTTCGGCCTCACGAAGATCCAGCTCATCGAGAATTTGCACCGGCACGCCGCGGCTGGCATAGAAGGCCGCTTTGCGATGTACTTCAGCGATCTCCTGCTGATCCGCCGCGACCCAGAGTGCGCCGGCGGCATGATATTCGCAAGCCGGAGGAAGTGTCGCAGAGAGTTCCTGCCAAAGGAGTTGAGAATAGCGGCAGAGAGCGAATTGCGCTTCGGAATCGTCCATCAGAGCGAGGTGACCCATGCTGGCTGCGGTCGCACCACCGCCGATAACATCGGGCTCGATGAGGACCGTGGTTAGACCGGCGCGGGAAAACTCAGCGGCACAGGCACAGCCGACGATGCCGCCACCTACGATGGCTACGTCGTATGATCTCAATGCTTGATGCCCCAGGCGAACGGATCGCGCGCATCAATCAGGAGGTCGGCTTCGGCGGTGATATGTGCGCGACCGCTGATGGTTGGATACAACTTCGCATCCCGAGTAAGAATAGTGCCTTCAAAAACAGTGCCAAGGATACCGGCCTGACGCCAGACCGAGCCGGGGCCAATGGCGCCATCCGCATACTTGCAGGCGAGAAGCGCGCTGGTTCCGGTACCGCATGGTGACCGATCGTAGCTTCCGCCCGGGCACAGGACGAAGTTGCGGCTGTCCGAATCAGGGCCTGGAGTATCGTCGTAAAGATAAATGTGATCGATTTCGGCGCCCTGTGAGCCGGTAATCGAGTTACTGTTCAGCGCTCTTCGAATTGCCCAGGTGAAGGCGGTCAGCTGTTCGATGTTGTGCGGGCGAAGATCGCAAGGGCGATTGCGAGTGAGGAAGAACCAGTTTCCTCCCCAGGCGATGTCACCGATGACCGGTCCGAAATCTGGGATATTGAGCTGGATATTCGCGCTGAGCCGGAAACTCGGGATGTTTTCGAAGACGACAGAACCGTCCTGGTTGAGGGTGATCGTGACGGTGCCGACCGGCGTTTCCAGACGGTGCACGCCCGGACCGATTCGCCCCAGGTGAGCGAGAGTCGCGGCGACGCCGATTGTGCCATGGCCGCACATCCCAAGATAGCCAGTGTTGTTGAAAAAGATCACGCCAGCCGCGCATGACGGATCTGTGGGAGGCGTGAGAAGAGCGCCGACAATGGCCTTTGATCCGCGCGGTTCGTTCACAACGGCAGAGCGAAATGGATCAAAGTCCGTCCGCAGGCGCTCGCGGCGGTCAGCCAGAGATGAGTCGCCCAGGTCGGGGACACCGGAAACGACGACGCGAGTGGGTTCGCCCGCGGTGTGCGAATCGACTGCGCGGATGCGGATCACGCCATTGCGAAGGGCGGCATTGAAGCGCGACGCCATTGCTCAATTGTATACAATCCCGTATGCAAAGTCAGAGGAGTACGTCTAGCGAGTGGGACGCGGCTGAAGTCTTAGAGGCAGGCCGGTTCTTCCGTCGTAAGCGTCTATTGCAGGCATTTGACCGACGATCAGAGCTGTGCCGACGCACGGGTGAGCGCGAGTGCAATCCCCGACATCAAGGAAGCTGAAACTTATGCTGCCGTGGACGATCGTCTTCTGCGTACGATTCAGCAGTGAAATACTCATGTGTTCGAGCCAGTCTTCTCCGGCATCAAACGGCTCCACTGCTTGAGGTTTTTGCGAACAGCTGGGTTCTGAGACCGCAAGCGATGGGTTTGCCTGCGACGGAGATATCCGATATGAGGACTGCGTCGGTCCAGAGAAAAAGTTCCCTGACTTTCACGAGCTTCTGGCCCGTCTGCTGAGCGCTCAGGTCTTGGCAGGCAAGGTGCAGAACGGACGCGATGAGAATGGCGCATGCGGCGAGCCGGCTGCACATATCGCTGAAGTTAGCGTACAACGAAAAAGGCGCGGCCCGTTTCCGATTAGTTGAACAGTGTTCGACGAGTCGCAGGTTCTTCCGCGAGCTGTACCTTCATTCCGGCGCGACCAGCAGAATCACGTCGTACGTCCAGCGGCCGTCAGCGCGGTGACCGGCGCTGTAGATGCGCGACTTATATCGGAAGAGATTTCCGAACTGGTCCTCTCTCCGCGATTCTTCGTAGCGAAGGCTGATTGCCTCAATTCCGAAGTTCCGCAGGTGCTTCAGTTCGTCCGGCTGACTAATTCCGTCATGATTTGCATCCTGCCAGAGCAGCAGCTTCTCGTAGACGGCGTCCTGCCGGTCGATGAGCCCATCTCCATTGCCGCCGTTCTCGGGTTTGTCGAATACCGCAAGGGCGAGGAATCCGTTTTTCGATTGACCGGAGGGGGGATCGGGCTGTGGCGTAGCGTTTCCGAATAGCTCAGCGCCGTTGTCGATGATACCGTTGCCGTTGCGGTCGAGCGCGATCCAGGCGTTGGTGGAATAGCGCGCCGTCCACGAGATGAGCGGCTTCAATCCCGAGTTCGCGATGTCGAAATGCACGCCGTCGTCGACGCCTGTCAGGTGGAAACCGGAATGGTCGACATCGATGACGATCGGAGTCTGGGCGTTGCAGCACCAGCCGTCACTATTCCTTGCGTTCGTAGGACATCCCGTGGTGGGGTACTCCGCATAGTTCGCAAGTCCCATGCACTCGTCCACTGGACAATGCCCATCACAGGGCGGCGGGGGATTGCTACACGTACCACCTTGGCAGTAATGCCCGCAGCAATCGGAGTTTTGACCGCAGGATTGCCCATTTGACCGACAGGCGCCGCAGGCGTTATTTGATAAGCAGATCAGACCGCTGCAGCATGCTCCTGCATCACAGGCGGTCCCTGATGGCGAACAGCAATTTGGATCATTGACGGCTTGATACCAGGGTTGTGATCCACAACCAGTAAACCCCGTGCCGTCCGGACAGCTGTTTGTTGGGGACCCGCAGCCTGCATACTGATCTTGTAGAGTTTGAATACCTGCTCCAACCGACGTGCCGTCTGTCCAGTCTTGAATTGAGTTATTTGCGCTGATGCCGTTGCTGCAGCATTCATTGCAAACGATAACGCCTTTCTCCGTGTTGTACTTAGGGCAGGGCGTATTCCCCGCCCGAACGCTTGGCGCCTGCATCAACAGCCATAATGCGCAGATGGCGAAGACCGTGACTCTCAAAAAATTGAGAAGGGATTGCACAAAGCACCTGATCTACTGGTTGTATCCCGGAGGCCAGTTGTTTCCTCTTCTGCCCGGGAAATAATCAATGGGAAGTTCTTTGAATTTCCCATGATGCTGCGGATCTGGAGCAGCATACCTGCCTAGACTCCACGACAATCCGTCATCGAAATAGAACACACCGCGAGAAACGTTGACTTTGGTTACGTCCGCCACAGGCATGAAATCGGCCAGGTTGCGCTCAATCTCGGCCATGTAGTCACCGACGTGAACAACGATGGTTTGCTGCGGCTTCCAATCGAGCGGCGCTCTTTCGGGATGTTCGGGCCTAAGAGGGCGGCCGGTCCTTCCGTCATAAGCATCGATGGTAGGCATTTGACCTAAGTGAATCTCTGCCTCCACGCAAGGTTGTGCCGGGCTGCAGTCCCCAACATCCAGGAAGTGAAAGATAATCCCGCCAAATACGATGGTTTTATCTGTTCGGTTGACCATCGAAATCGTCATCTGCTGTAGCCAGTTGCTCTCAGCCCTAAAAGGAGCGACCGGCTGAATGACGACGGGCGGCTTTATGAAGAGTCCACATTCCACGGTCTTACCCGCGACCGAGATGTTTGATATGAGCACCGCATCCGTGATATGCTCGACATCCATCAGCTTGACGACTTTCTCGCCGCTCTCTTGAGCGTGAAGAGATCCAAAGAAGGCCAAGAGAAGGCAGAGAGCGTGCGAGCCACAACGAGATGGGTTCAACTGGAGAGTCACAATACGCCTCCTCCAGTTGACGAATGCGAGCCAACAATGGATGTTAAGGCTTGAGCCTGTTCATCGGCGGGAAGCTTCCCAAACCAGGTTTGTTTCACTCGTCCCGAACTATCGATCAGCAGCATGCTCGGAGTACCCGTCACGCCGATCTTGTCGAGCGGCATCTGCTTGATTTGATCGACGTGGGCGCCGTGGCCTTCGAGATACTGATGCGAAGCGCTGACTGACTCCGGAAGCACCGCAACGATCTTAAATGTCTTGCCTGATTTTTGGCTCAACTGCTGGAAAATTGGCGCACTTTCGGTACAGAATGACAGCACGTGGAAAGCGCCAGAAGAACGGTTTCGCCATTTGCCTTCCAGTCCACGTCCGGGATTTTAGCCTTCAGATTGTCTCCGGCCGAGACGGCTCTCGCCCCCGCCGTTATTGGCGTTGGCCGGACAAGTGGACGCGGCAAGAAATAGTTCTTCACGAGCACGATCGACAGCAAAGAAGCCGCGATCAGTGTGGCGATGTTGGCCGCGGCTTGTAACGAGCTTGAAAGAACCCCGTTTGCGCTGGTTGGTTTTGACACGGATCCTCCGGTAACAAAGCATCAGGTTTAGCACTACAACGAGGCTAATTTACCCCCCCGGAAAAAAGAAACAATAGTACGAGATTCGCGAAAAGTACTAACCTTGCGCGGGCTTAGAAACAAAAAAGGCGGCCCGTTTCCGAGCCGCCTGTTGTTTGACTTATTGGTGAGTTACGCTTCGTCCGGCGCGCCCAACGCTTCTTCTGCGCTGAGGTCGTCGGAGAGTCCGCCGGTGTAGATACTCGGTGCTTCGTCGGAGTAATCGCCGAGGCTTTCCGCAAACGAGACTTCCTGCTCCGGAACTGCCTCTTCTTCGATGACGTCCTCGCCCGCGATCTTCACGCGTCGGTAGAACTCCATACCGGTCCCGGCTGGAATCAGCCGGCCCATGATGACGTTCTCCTTGAGACCGCGCAGGTAGTCGACCTTGCCGTTGATGGCGGCTTCGGTAAGCACACGCGTTGTCTCCTGGAAGCTCGCAGCCGAGATGAACGAATCGGTGGAAAGCGAGGCTTTGGTAATACCGAGCAGGATCGGTTTGCCCGCTGCCGGACGCCCGCCCGCTTCGATCACGCGGTTGTTCTCTTCGCGGAACTTGAATTTATCGACCACTTCCTCGGGTAAGAATTCGGTGTCGCCGATATCTTCGATGCGCACCCAGCGCATCATCTGGCGCGAGATGACTTCGAGGTGCTTGTCGTTGATGTTGACGCCCTGCAGACGGTAAACTTCCTGGATTTCATTGACCAGGTACTTCTGCAGTTCCTTTTCGCCGAGCACGGCCAGAATGTCGTGCGGATTGCGCGGGCCATCCATCAGCGGGTCGCCCGAACGCACGCGCTCGCCTTCCTGCACGTTGATGTGCACACCGCGCGGGATCGCGTATTCCTTCTGCACACCGTCGTCGCCGGTGATGTAGAGCTTGCGCATACCCTTGCTGACTTCGCCGTACTTGACCACGCCGTTGATTTCCGCGATGATGGCAGTCTCGCGCGGCTTGCGCGCTTCGAACAGCTCGACCACACGCGGCAGACCGCCGGTGATGTCTTTGGTCTTAGTGGTCGCGCGCGGGATTTTGGCGATGACGTCGCCCGCGTGGATCTCTTCGCCGTCGGCCACCATGAGGTGCGCGTGGGTCGGCATCAGATAGCGCTTCTCTTCCGAACGACTGCCGCCTTCGGGCCGGACAATTACCGTCGGGAAACGCTTCTCGTCAGCCGATTCGGTGACGACGACCTGCATGTTGCCGGTGATCTCGTCGACCTGCTCCTGCGTGGTGACGCCGTCGATCAGGTCTTTGAAATGCACCGTGCCGCTGACTTCGGTGAGAATCGAGAACGTGTACGGATCCCATTCGAGCAGGATCTGATTGGCCTTCACCGGCGCGCCGTCTTCGACATTGATCTTGGCGCCGTAGACGACCTGGTAGCGCTCGCGTTCGCGCTGCTTTTCATCGACGATGATCAGAATGCCGTTGCGGTTCATCGCGATCAGCTCGCCCTTGTTATTGCGAACTGTGTTGATGTTGCTGAAGCGCACGAAACCGTCGCTCTTGGCGTCCTGCGTGGACTGCTCGCTGACTCGCGTGGCCGCGCCGCCGATGTGGAACGTACGCATGGTCAGCTGCGTGCCGGGCTCACCGATCGACTGCGCCGAAATGATCCCGACCGCCTCGCCGCGCTCGACCATGCGTCCGGTCGCCAGGTTGCGGCCGTAGCAGAGCCGGCAGACGCCGCGTTTGGATTCGCAGGTCAGCACGGAGCGAATTTTCACGCGCTCGATACCGGCGGCCTGAATAGCGCTGGCGAGTTCTTCGGTGATCTCCTGATTCACACCGACAATGATGTTGCCTTCGTAGTCGCGCTGATCTTCGAGAGCGACGCGGCCCACGATGCGATCGCGCAGCGGCTCGATGATTTCGCCCGATTCGATGATCGGCTCCACGTAGATACCGTCGGAGGTGCCGCAATCGTCTTCGGTGATGATGACGTCCTGCGCCACGTCGCAGAGGCGGCGGGTGAGATAGCCCGAATCGGCGGTTTTCAAAGCCGTATCGGCCAGACCTTTACGCGCGCCGTGCGTCGAGATGAAGTACTGGAGCACGTCAAGGCCTTCGCGGAAGTTCGCCGTGATGGGCTGCTCGATGATCTCGCCCGAGGGCTTGGCCATCAGACCGCGCATGCCCGAAAGCTGACGAATCTGCTGCTTGGAGCCGCGGGCGCCCGAGTCGGCCATGATGTAAATCGGGTTCAGGATGCGGCCGGTGCGATCGTCCTCCTCGAGGTTCTTGAAGAGTTTATCCGAAATCGCTTCGGTCACCTTCGACCAGATTTCGATGATCTTGTTGTAGCGCTCGGATTGCGTGATCGCGCCTTCCTGATACTGCTGCTGGACTTCGATCACCTGCTTTTCGGCATCGCGTACCAGGCTCTGCTTCTCTTCCGGAACGACCATGTCGTCGATACCGATCGAGATGCCGGCGCGCGTGGCGTAGAGGAAGCCGAGTTTCTTGACTTCATCGAGCATCTGCACGGTGATTTGCAGACCGAACTTGAGGTAGCAGTATTGGACGAGCTGGCCGAGACCCTTCTTCTTGAGAAGACCGTTGATGAACGGCATTTCTTTCGGAAGAACGTCGTTCAGAATCACGCGGCCGACGGTGGTGTCCATGTACTGCTTGTTGAACTCGATCGGCTCGGTGTACATGATGTTCTGGTTATCGAAGGCCTTGGTCAGGTCGATAACTTTGCCGGTGTAGCGCAGCTTGATCTCGGTGAGCGTTTCGACTTCGCCCATTTCGAGCGCGATGAGCACGTCTTCCATCGAGGCGAACGTACGGCCCGAACCCTTCGCGTTGGGACGCTTTTTGGTCAGGTAGTAGAGGCCGAGCACCATGTCCTGGGTCGGAATCGCGATGGGAGCTCCGTGCGCGGGCGACAGGATGTTGTTCGAAGCGAGCATCAAAGTCGAGGCTTCGATCTGCGCTTCGGGCGAAAGCGGGATGTGGACGGCCATCTGGTCGCCGTCAAAGTCCGCGTTGAAAGCGGTACAGGTCAGCGGGTGCAGACGGATCGCCTTGCCTTCGACCAGAACGGGCTCGAACGCCTGAATGCCGAGGCGGTGCAGCGTGGGAGCGCGGTTCAGCAGAATGGGATGATCCTTGATGACTTCTTCGAGAATGTCCCAGACCACCGGGTCCTGCTGCTCGACCAGTTCTTTGGCCTGCTTGATGGTGGTGCAGTGGCCGCGCTGTTCGAGCCGGTGGTAGATGAACGGTTTGAAGAGCTCGAGTGCCATCTTCTTCGGCAGACCGCACTGGTGCAGCTTGAGCTCGGGGCCGACCACGATGACCGAACGGCCCGAGTAGTCGACGCGCTTGCCGAGCAGATTCTGGCGGAAGCGGCCCTGCTTGCCTTTGAGCGTGTCGGAAAGCGACTTGAGCGGGCGGTTGTTCGCGCCACGCAGCACGCGTCCGCGGCGGCCGTTGTCGAAGAGCGCGTCGACGGCTTCCTGCAGCATGCGCTTTTCGTTGCGCACGATCACGTCGGGAGCATGGAGCTCCATCAGTTTCTTGAGGCGGTTGTTGCGGTTGATGACGCGGCGATAGAGATCGTTGAGATCGGAGGTGGCGAAACGTCCGCCATCGAGGGGAACGAGCGGGCGAAGCTCCGGCGGAATGACCGGGATGACATCGAGAATCATCCACTCGGGCTTGTTGCCGGATTTGCGGAAGCTCTCGACGACGCGCAGGCGCTTGGCGTATTTCAGCTTTTTCTGCGCGGAGGTTTCGGTCTTCATCTTCTCGCGGATTTCCTGCGAGAGAGCTTCGATGTCGATCTTCTTGAGGAGTTCCTTGACGCCTTCGGCACCCATCATGGCGACGTACTTGCCGGGGAACTCCTGATCGAGCTGCCGCTTGCGCTCGTCGCTGATCACTTCGCCGAGCGTAAGACCAGTCGCTTCGCCCGGATCGATGATCACGAAGGCTTCGTAATAGAGAACGCGCTCGAGTTCGCGCAGCGTGATGTCGAGCAGATAGCCGATGCGGCTCGGCAGGCCTTTGAAGAACCAGACGTGGGACGAGGAGCTGGCCAACTCGATGTGGCCCAGACGTTCGCGGCGCACGCGCGAGAGAGTGACTTCGACGCCGCACTTGTCGCAGATCACGCCGCGATGCTTCATGCGCTTGTACTTGCCGCAGAGACATTCCCAATCGGCAACAGGACCGAAGATGCGCGCGCAGAACAGGCCGTCGCGCTCGGGCTTGAACGTGCGGTAATTGATGGTTTCCGGCTTGGTCACTTCGCCGTGGGACCAGCTCCGGATCTTTTCCGGAGAGGCCAGACTGATTCGGATCGAATCGAAGTCCGCTAGGAGATTGGCTCGGTCGTACGGAGAGGAACGATACATGAATTGTCCTTGTTTCAATCCAGATGCCAAAATTTATCTGCTGCGAGCGGAACGCGAGGCATCAATCACGCGTCCCGCTCGCTTGCCATTTTTTAATCCGCGGCGTGCGCCAGATCCTGCATCTCGCGCGGCTTCTTCATCAGCTCGACATCGAGACACAAGCTCTGCAGCTCGCGGATCAGCACATTGAACGATTCTGGTACGCCGGGCTCAGCCGCAGCTTCGCCTTTGACGATCGCTTCGTAAATTTTCGCGCGACCGTACACGTCATCCGATTTCGCCGTCAGCAGCTCCTGCAGAATGTAGGCAGCGCCGTAGGCTTCGAGCGCCCAGACTTCCATTTCGCCGAAGCGCTGGCCGCCGAACTGCGCCTTGCCGCCGAGCGGCTGCTGCGTGATCAGCGAATAGGGCCCAATCGAGCGCGCGTGGATCTTGTCGTCCACCAGATGGCTCAATTTGAGCATGTAGATGTAGCCGACCGTGACGGGCTGCTCAAATTCGGCACCCGTGACGCCGTCGTGGAGCGTGATTTTGCCGGAGCTCGGCAGACCGGCTTTGGCCAGCTGCTCCTTGATGTTTTTCTCGGTTGCGCCGTCGAAGACCGGAGTCGCAAAGTGCAGACCCAGCTTCGCGGCCGCCCAGCCAAGGTGGGTTTCGAGAATCTGCCCGACGTTCATACGAGACGGCACGCCGAGCGGATTCAGCACGATCTCGACCGGCGTTCCATCCGGCAGATAGGGCATGTCCTCTTCCGGAACGATGCGCGCGATGACGCCTTTATTACCGTGGCGTCCGGCCATCTTGTCGCCGACCGACAGCTTGCGCTTCATGGCGATGTAGACCTTGACCAGCTTGATGACGCCGGGAGGCAGCTCATCGCCCTTGCGCAGCTTCGCGATCTTCTCTTCGGTGATCTTTTCGAGCACCGCGATCTGACGCGAAGTCATTTCTTCGATTTCGTCGATCTGCTCGTTCAGCCGAACGTCCTTCGTGTTCAGCCGCATGCGCTTCAGATCGCGCGCGCGCAGTTTCTCGAGCACTTCACGCGACAGCGGCATGTCTTTGGAGAGCAGCTTTTTGTTGGTCTTCTCATCATGCAGGTCGGCGAGAAGTTCCTTGCCCTTGAGCAGCTCTTCGAGACGCTTGGCGCGCTCGTCGCTTAAGATACGCTTCTCGTCTTCGAGGTTGCGGTGCAGCCGCTGCTCCTGTTCGCCGAGAATTTGCTTGGAGCGTTCGTCGAGCTCGGCGCCCTTGCGGGAAAACACCTTGCAATCGACAATCGTGCCCTCGATACCCGGCGGGCAGTAGAGCGAGGCATCCTTCACATCGCCGGCCTTTTCGCCGAAGATGGCGCGCAGCAGTTTTTCTTCGGGCGTCAGCTGCGTCTCGCCCTTCGGCGTGACTTTGCCGACGAGAATGTCGCCCGGCTTCACCGTGGCGCCGATGCGAATAATGCCGCTTTCGTCGAGGTTGCGCAGGAACGATTCCGCAATGTTCGGAATATCGCGCGTAATCTCTTCCGGCCCAAGCTTGGTATCGCGCGCTTCGATCTCGAACTCTTCAATATGGATCGAAGTGTAGTAGTCTTCCTTGACCAGCTTTTCGCTGACCACGATGGCGTCTTCGAAGTTGTATCCGCGCCACGGCATGAAGGCCACCAGCACGTTGCGGCCGAGCGCGAGTTCGCCGACTTCAGTGCAGGGACCATCGGCGAGCACATCGCCCTTCTTGACCCGCTGACCTTCGTGCACGATCGGTTTCTGGCTGATGCAGGTGTTCTGGTTGGAGCGCTTAAATTTGGTGAGCTGATAGATATCTGCGCCGACTTCGCGCGACATCTGCCCCTCATGCGCGCCGCCTTCGACACGCACGATGATGCGTTCGCTATCGACCGAATCGACCACGCCCGCGCGTTTGCAGATCACCACCGCGCCCGAATCGCGCGCCGTCACGCGCTCCATACCGGTGCCGACAAACGGCGCCTCGGCCCGCAGCAGCGGAACCGCCTGGCGTTGCATGTTGGAACCCATGAGCGCGCGGTTGGCGTCGTCGTTTTCGAGGAACGGAATCAGACTCGCCGCAACGGAGACCAGCTGCTTCGGCGAGACGTCCATGTACTCGATCTCATCGCGATGCTTGAGCACGAAATTGCCGGCCTGGCGCGCGTTGACCAGATCCTCGACGATCCGGCCGTTGTTATCGATCGAAACGTTGGCCTGCGCAATGATGTACTTGTCTTCTTCCCACGCCGAGAGGTAATCGGAGTAGGCTTCGAACTCGATGGTCTGCTTCTTGCCTTCGAGCTTCTTGTTCGCCGCTTCGACCTCCTCGCGCGAAAGCACCTGGCCGACCTTGTAGTCGCTGTCGCCCGGATTGAGTACTTTGACTTCGTCCACCAGCACGCCTTCGCGCACACGCCGGTACGGGCTCTCGATAAAGCCGTACTCGTTGATGCGCGCAAAGCATGACAGCGACGAGATCAGACCAATGTTCGGGCCTTCTGGCGTTTCAATCGGGCAGATACGGCCGTAGTGCGTCGGGTGCACGTCGCGGACCTCGAAGCCCGCGCGCTCACGCGACAGACCGCCCGGTCCAAGGGCCGAGAGACGCCGCTTATGCGTGATTTCCGACAGCGGGTTGGTCTGATCCATGAACTGCGAAAGCTGGCTCGAACCGAAGAATTCGCGGATCGCGGCCATGACAGGCTTGGCGTTCACCAGGTCGTGCGGCATGGCCGTCGACATCTCCTGGTACACCGACATCTTTTCCTTGATGGCGCGCTCCATACGCACCAAGCCGATGCGGAACTGGTTTTCGAGCAGCTCGCCCACCGCGCGCACACGCCGGTTGCCCAGGTGATCGATATCATCCACCACGCCGATACCGCGCCGCAGCTTCAGCAGATAGAGAATCGTGTCGATGAAATCTTTCTGATCGAGCGTACGCTTGTCGAGCGGCGTTTCGTCGGCCTTGTCGTACAGCTTGATGTTGAACTTCATGCGGCCCACGCGCGAAAAATCGTACTTGCGCGGGTCGAAGAACATGCCCTGGAAGAGCTGCGTGGCCGTGTCAAGAGTTGGCGGATCGCCGGGACGCAGCTTGCGGTAGATCTCGAGCAGGGCGTCGTTCTGAGACTTCACCGCATCTTTGCGCAGCGTGGCGGAAATGACGTTGCCCGCTTCGTCGCGCTCGGGGAAGAAGACCTCGAAGTTTTCGATGCCAGCTTCGGCAATCTTGGCGATGGCGGTGGTCGTGAGCTCGTGATTCGCTTCGATCAGCACTTCGCCGGTTGACATATCGATCACGTCGGCCGCAACATACGCGCCTTCGAGATCGTTCGCGGCCACTTCCACCTGCTCGATCTTCGCTTTCTGAATTTCGCGGAAAACCGAGTTGGTGATCTTACGGCCCTGCGGAACCACCTGCTCGCCCTTGGCATTCGCGATCGCATGCGAAAGCTTCATGCCGACCAGGCTTTCGTTCACGCCCCAGAACAGCTTATTGTCTTTGAGCGAAATGGTCGAGAGTTTATAGAACGCCTTGATGATCTCGGCGTCCGTTTTGAGACCGAGCGCGCGAAGAAAGACGGTGCCGTAGAACTTGCGCTTACGATCGATACGCACATACAGCAGGTTCTTGTTGTCGTACTCGAACTCGACCCAGCTGCCGCGATACGGAATGATCTTGCCGAGGAAGTAGCCCTGCGCCTGCACGCGCTCAAAGAACACGCCCGGCGAACGGTGCAACTGCGAAACAATGACGCGCTCAGTGCCGTTGATGATGAAGGTGCCGTTGTCGGTCATCAGCGGAATTTCGCCGAAGAAGACCTCCTGCTCCTTGATATCGCGCACCGTCTTGTTACCGGTCTCGGCATCCTTGTCGTAGACCGTGAGCCGGATGGTGACTTTGAGCGGCGCCGCGTAGGTCATGCCGCGCTCTTCGCACTCGGGGACGTCGTACTTCAACTGCAAGGCAACGGGATCACCGCAGCGGTTGCAGAACGTGACGATGTTCTTGTTGAACGTGCCGCACTTGTGGCAGAGCACATCGCCCGCATGGAAGGGATCGGTGCGAATTTCGGCACCGCAGTTCGGATTGCGGCAGATGGTGCGCAGGTGATGCAGCCCTTTCAGGTTGCCGCACTTGCACTCCCAGTTACCAATCGAATAATCGACAAACTCGAGCTGACTCAGGCCGCGAAAATCCGAGATCGGAAAAACCGAGCTGAACACACTTTCGAGACCCGCGTCCTCGCGCTCTTTCGGGAGCAGGTCCATCTGCAGAAAACGCTCGTAGGAGCGCTTTTGTACCTCGATGAGGTTGGGAATGGGGATCGAAGTTTTGATCTTCGAAAAATCGACTCTCTCGCGAAGAGAACCATTTGACACGTTGGGCATCTAAACCTGTCCTTTTAGGAAACCAATGACACCGCTCGTTTCAATCGAGCACATTATCGGAAAACACACACGCCGCCAGCGCACCAGGACGCCGCGGCACACAAATTCGAATCCGCTACGGGAGAAAACTTCGTTTGAAAGACTCCGGCGAGAAGAAACTCGGGCAAGACGAACAATACTTTGGGATGGGATACACCTCGGCACGCCTCTATTCCGCGCGCTCCGGCGACCCCGGATGTAATGTTTAAGCGTTTACGCAATCTAAGGAAAGAACCCGTCCGCTTCGGAAACCAGCAATAAAAACCCGGGCACGGCAAAGCCCGCCGCCTTCTGCCAAGGCCGCGGGAGAATTTCTAAACAGCTAAGTTCTTCAATGGTTTGATGCTGGACCGTCCCGGAACGACGCCTTTCTTATCCTAACACGATTTTAACCGGCCGCAGCACGCGACAGGCCAAACCATCTCGACAACTCGCAGGCTTGCGGGCCAGCGGCTGAGGCCGGCCCACGCCCAACATGCTTACTTGACTTCGACGGTCGCGCCCGCATCGACGAATTTCTTCTTGATCGTCTCCGCTTCTTCCTTGCTGACGCCTTCCTTGACGGGCTTCGGCGCACCGTCCACCAGATCCTTGGCTTCCTTCAGGCCGAGGCTGGTGACTTCGCGCACCGCTTTGATCACATTGATCTTGTTGGCGCCGGCGCTGGTCAGAATCACGGTGAATTCCGTCTTCTCCTCCGCCGCCGGGGCTGCTGCGCCACCGCCGCCAGCCGCCGGAGCCGCCACCGCCACCGATGCCGCCGCCGCCGACACGCCGAGCTTCTCTTCGAGCAACTTCACCAGCTGCGACGCCTCGAGCAGCGTCAAGCCTTGAATCTGTTCTGCAATTGCGTTAATATCCGCCATTTCTCTCTTCCCTGTCCTCTTCTTTTGAAGTCTTCGCCTCGCTGATAAGGCGCGGGCTCATCGCCCAAAATCTTTCCCAGCCGGATCGCGCCGTCACGCGCCTACTGTTGGAACTTGTTCTCCTTGGCTGCCTGATCGAGCACGACAGCCAGATTGCGGCCCACCCCGTTGATCGACGTGACCAGGCGCGTGGCCGTGGCATTGATCAAATAGAGCAGCTTCGCGTAGATCTCTTCTTTTGGCGGCATTGCGGCCAGATCGTTGATCGCTTTGATATCGATCACGCGGCCTTCCACCATGCCCGCCTTGAACGTGAACGCCGCGTTGTCCTTGGCGTACCTGGTCAGCACCTTGGCCAGCGCCACCGGATCCTTCTGCGTGTAGACCAGCGACGTCATGCCCCTGAGGTCGCCCAGCAGATCGTTGGCCGGCGTGCCCTCGGCTGCTTTCGCCGCCAGATTATTCTTCACCACGCGATAATTGCCACCCGCCTCGCGGATCGTCTTGCGCAGCTCGAAATCCTGCTTCACCGTCATCTTCTCGTAGCCGGCGACGAAGATATTCGGGTTCTCGGCGATTTCCTTCTTGAGCGCCTCGAGATCTTTTTCTTTTTCGTTCTTGTCCTTCATGTCGTCTCCTCGAGCGCAGTTAAGCCGTTTTCGCGTTGAAGGGCGTCACGTCGAGCGGCACGCCCGGGCTCATCGTCGAGCACAACGTCGCGCTCTTGACATACTTACCCTTCGCCGCCGCCGGTTTCGCGCGCAGTACCGCCTGAATCAGGCTGTTGGCATTGTCGAGCAGTTTGCCGGTCTCGAAGCTCACTTTGCCCACCGGTGCATGGATCACGCCCGTCTTGTCCACGCGGAATTCCACCTTACCGGCTTTGATCTCGTTCACCGCATTGCGGATATCGGTCGTGACCGTTCCCGTTTTCGGGTTCGGCATCAATCCGCGCGGGCCGAGCACCTTACCCAAACGTCCGACCGAGCGCATCATGTCCGGCGTCGAGATCACCGCGTCGTAATCGATCCAGTTTTCGCTCTGAATCTTGTTGACCATGTCCTCGCCGCCCACAAAATCGGCGCCCGCTTCCTCGGCTTCCCGCAGCTTGTCGCCGGAAGCGATCACCAGCACCTTCTTCGATTTGCCCAGACCGTTCGGCAGCACCACGGTGCCGCGCACCATCTGGTCGGCATGCTTCGGATCGACGCCGAGCCGCAGATGCACCTCAACCGTCTCGTCAAATTTTGAAAATTTGATCTTTTGAACTAAACTGACCGCTTCTGCCAACTGGTAGGGCTTCGCTTCTACCTGCTTGGCCGCGGCTTCGTACTTCTTGCCCGGCTTCTGACTCATAATGTGACTGGTCCAAACGGCTCAGGCGGGCATCCCAACAGACGCGCGCACACCCTCGCCTCCCAAGTGTGGTTGGAAACTTTTTTAGCTTAGCACAGATTTGACCAAACGCAAGCGAGCCGGGAGCGCTCGGAACCGATGATGGTTCGCTTATTTACACTCCCGGCCCTGATCGAGTGTCAACGGATAGGGCTACTATCCGAGGTACATGACGTGTACATAGACGCCCAATCGCGTGTTGTAGGCGAGATACCAGCCCGGATCGTCCGGATCCTCATAAATCACGATGGGATCGGCACCCCAGTTCCAATCGGCGCAGTAAGCCACGTCGATGGGTGCCACGCTCCAGTACCAGCCGTTAAACCAGAACCGTCCCGGGCCGCCGCCAGCCAGATGCCAGACATGCCCCGGGCCAAAACCGCCGTTCCAACGCCCGTGTTCCCAGGGATGGTCCAGGTGCAGTCTCGGATCGTGGGCCTCATGGCCCACCCAGCGGCCATCGCGAGCATCGACGTGGGGCGCATTCGGGTGGCCGGGCTGATCGCGGAAATCCCGACGGTCCTCGCGTGGAGCGGCTGCCGGATGTGCCTCGCGTGGGGCGGCTTCGTGACGCGGCTCGGGACCGTGCGCCGGTACATAGCCGTGGCCCACGCCCTCATGCCCGCCGCCATGCTCCTCATGCTGCCCATAGGCAGAGCCGGTGGCCAAAAACAATGCAACAGCCGGCGTCAGCAGGAAAAAAGAAGCCTTCTTCTGTATGTTTCTTGCCAGTATGTTTTTCATTCCGCAGGACCTCCAGTGTGTCCTCACTTATATAGGCTGCGCGCTGGAGGTGGTTGTTACAGTTCGGCGCTGTAGCTTAATCGGATTTAACAGGGAATCCCGTAACGAGGCCAATCCGGACGAACTCGAACAGTTTTTGGGATAGCGGTTCTGAAGCGGCTCAACGGATGTTGGAGAACGACAACGGGCTGAGGATCAGATTGTTGATATTTTCGACAATCTCCGCATCGCTCAAACCGGGCTCGTGGCTCAGCTTCTTCCAGGCTGGATCACTGCCGAACGCGCCCCACAGCTTGTCACGCGCGGCGAGATCGTCGTAGCTGAGCATGTACATGAGATTCGGCTGCGCGGCGCCGGCGATGGTTTCACCAAAGAAGACAGGCCGGAAGCCGAGACGTTTGAAGATCCCGGCTTCGGAGTCGTTGAACATTTTCACTTTGCGCGCCAGGGTACGAAATGACTGCGACTCGTAGCAGCGCAGCTCAAAGATGCGCGGTTTGTCGGCTTTGCTGATGTCGGGCTGCGGCATCACTTCAAAGCTGCGCAGCAGACTGGAGTCGACCCGCACGAAGGGCACGCCCGTACCCTGATCGAGCGATTCGAGAGAGCGCGCGTGCTCCGCGTCGCTCCTGAGCTTTTCGCCGGCCTGCTCGAAGGCGGCAAGCGACGCGAACTGCGCAACGGTCACATACATCGGACTGCCGGGCCCGATCACGATGCCAAAAGCTCCGGCGAGCGTGGCTCCGGCGCGCTCCAGGGCGGGCGCGAAGCCGTGCTCGAGGTACTCGCCCACACGCTTCGGCTGATTTTCGGCAGTGTTATGCATGCGCCAAAAGCGGATTTCGAGATAGCTCGGCGCGCTTGCAGATGGCTGCGCATTCATGAGCAGCGGCGCTCCCAGCCCGGCCAGCAGGATTTCACGGCGATGCATCGGCTACCGTCCGCGCCGCGCCGGCTGCGCTTTTCGCCGCTGCTGATAAATCTGCTTCTTCTTTGGGCCGCGCGCGCTGAGGGAATCTCGCTTCTTTGCGCCGGCTTTCGTGGCGGGCCGCTTAGCGGTTTTCTCAGCGCGGGAGGATGTCGGGGCTGGAGCCGCTGCGGCTGTTCGTTTCGCCGGGCGCGCCGGGCTGCGCTTCAAAGCTGTTTCGGCTTTGCCGAATCGTGTAGAAAAGAGACGCTTGAGCTTATTCACGGCGCCGCGCAAAGCTGCCTGTGCTTCGTTGGCGTCGTTCGAGACAACGACGGGCTTTTCGCCTGCCGGGCGTGCCTCGATGAAACAGCGCTTGTCCGGGAAGCCGCGCTTGGACGGGCTGTTTACGTCGCTCAAGTGCACTTCGACGCGGGTGATGCGCGCTGCAAAGCGGATGAGGGAGGATTGAATCTGCTGCCTGGCCTCGTCCGCGAACGTCGCATCGGCTCCGACCTGCTTGTCGCTGTTGATCTGAATCTTCATCTCGAAACGAACATATCAGACGGGCTCGCGACGGGTGAGATCAACGGGAAACGGCTCCAACGGCTTCAGCGCCGGGTGTAGGGTCAGCCCAGGCTCATGGGCGATCCGCTTCGCGAGAGCGTCTGGACGATCTCTTCGCGGCGTCTCATGCCTCGTTCAATAGCCGATTGCAAGCCCAGCCGATAAACGAAGAGCCCGATCATCAGCTCAAAGATCAGGACTCCGAATAAAGCCCAGTCGCTGGCAAACGCATAACGCGCCAAGAACGCGAAGCCGACCAGCGCAAAGAGTCCGAGGCTGCAACCGAAAAGCCAGATCTGCATTTTGGCACCGGCCTGTTTCTTGAAGGTCTGTTTGGGATCGAGCGGGCGCGGCATGGCGAGTGAGGTGTAGTTTCCGGCGATCAACAGAAAGACTGTGACGACGCTCGAGGCGAGTAGTCCGGAGACAATGCTGGTCCTGGTGATCGGCACGCGCGCAATGGCGGAGACGCAGATGATGATCGTGCTCTGCAGCGCGACAAAGAAAATCGCGCTGAGATTTTTGGCTTTGAGGACCGTGCTGAGTTCAATTGGAGTGACGAAATAGGCTTGCGCCGCGCCGCGATCGAAACCGAGCGCATTCAGCAGAAGAGCATCACTGAGCAACAGGAGACCGTAGAGATTCACGACGGGCAAGAGGTTCTGGCGCATGAAACCAGAGGTTGCATCGTGCCCGTTCAAAGCCGCGGGTACGAATACGACGATGCCCAACAGGCACGACATGCCGAACAGGACGCGGAATTTCGGCATGCGCACGAGCGAGCGAAGTTCCTTAGCCACCAGCACGGCAAAAGGATCGCGCCAGAGCCGGGAGGGCCAATCTGCCCAGCTCGACTCGCGCGCATTCGGGCCAATTTTCGTGGCACCCGGCTGGAAGCTATCGTCGGCTTTGAGGCTACGGGTGAAGATCCAGCGCGCCAGCACAAAGGCCGCAACACACCAGAGCACGAGCAGAGCGAGATCCACCAGCGTCCCGTGCGCCAGGCTCAGCGCAGCCGTTTCTTTCCAGGGCGTGAAGCGGAAGCGCGCGGCGGTCATCAGATGCGGCAGCATACGACGCCCCAGACCGGTACGCAGAAGCAGTTGCGGCAGAATGGCGACGCTGATCACCACGATTGCGAAGAGCTCGCGGAAACGATTGCGCTCGAAGGAGTGCAGAATGAGATCGCGAATGGCCAGCTGCAGGAATAAGTTCAGCGGGATAAACAGCAGAAGCGTAAAAGGGGACCAGGCCGGCACATGAGAATGGCGGAAAAGCCCGATTGCCACGCCCGCTAGCACGATCAGCATCTCGGGGGCACTCGTTATGCGAAGAATGGTTTCGAGACCGAAGAGCGCGTCCTCGCGGATCGGGTAGATCTGGAGTTTGTTTAATTCGAGCGACCATCCGGCGCTCATCGTGAAGAGCGGAATGATCTGCCAGAAGAGGAAGATCACCAATAAGCCAACCGGGAGATTTTTTGCCAGTTCGGGGATGCCGGTCTTCGGGATCGTGATCGCCACAAACACTGCTCCGGCGGCGTAGAGGCCGTACCAGAGAGCAAGCGCGAACCAGGAGAAGACGGTGCCGGCAGTGGTTCGCGGCAAATGATTCCGCGTGATGCGGAATTGCGCCCAGGCTAGGGCCCAAATCTGCTGCCACATGGCTTACAACCAATCGAGCGAGCCGCTGTATCGCTCGGCGTGCACCAGATCGACGAAAATATCTTCGAGGCTGGTGGCATCAGCCGCGGCTTGCCTCCGGAGCTCTTGCATGGTGCCCTGCGCAACGATTTTTCCACGGCTGATGATGGCGACTTCGGTGCACAGTCTCTCGACGACTTCGAGCACGTGGGAGGTGAGAAACACGGTGGCGCCGTGGCGCACCTGATCGAGAAGAATATCCTTCATCAGACGCGCGCCGACGGCATCGACGCCTTCGAACGGCTCGTCCATTAAGAACAGGCGCGGCTTGTGGATGAGCGCGGCGGCCATGGCCACACGTTTGCGCATACCCTTGGAATATTCGCCGATCAGCTTGCGCGGATTCTCCTGGAGCTCAAACAACGCAAGAAGCTCGCGGGCGCGCTCTTTTGCGAGCGGACGCGGCAAGCCATAGAGCCGGCCGATCAGTTCCAGATATTCGGCGCCCGTCAGATAATCAAACAGCAAGGAATCGTCCGGCACGAGGCCGATCACGCGGCGGATCGCAAGCGAGTCCTGGGGCAGCTTCATGCCGAGAATGCGAATTTCGCCACTATCGGGCTGCGCAAGTCCCATCAGCATTTTGATGGTGGTCGTTTTGCCGGCGCCGTTAGGACCGAGGAAACCGTAGAATGAGCCCTGCGGGACGGTGATCGTCAGCCCGTCGACCGCGTGTACGCCGTTATAGATCTTATGCAGATCGACAACTTCAATCGCGGCGACTTGTTGGCCGTTGCTGCTGGGATCAGGGACGGTCACCATGCTGCGTTTCTCCCTCAGGCGCACTCCGGACAGCCGCCATCAAATCGCCCATCTGGCGCAGCACCGCGAGTTTCGCGCGCGTCACCTGCGCTTCAGAATCGTAAAGCTGCATCCAGAGATTGCTCTCTTCGATACGCGCCTGCTCGAGATCGCGCAGCGGCATCCGGCCTTCTGCGTTCTGCGCCAGTTTGACGGTCAGATCTTCGCGGGCGAGATCGAGTTTCATGCGCGCCAGATCGCGGATATTCACCGCCTTTTTGTATTGTTCGTAGCTGCGGCGGGTGTCGCTGGTAATCCGGTTCCGGATTTCGTCGGTCTGGATGCGCAGCTTCTCGAGATCGGTATAGGCCTGCGTCATGTAACCGCCGCGCGCAGCTCCGACCAGCAGAGGCAGCGAGACGGCAAAGCCGATCTGCGCATTGTTGCGCTGAAACTTATTGGACGGGAAATACTGCTCATACGTGTACTTCGCGAACAAAGAATACTGCGCGACCAGATCGATCTGCGGCATGCGCGCGGACTTGTAGGAGCGCAGGTCCATCTGTTTGGCGAGAATGTTCGACTGCATTTCTTTGAGCTGCAGGCTGTTGTGGAGAGCCGTATCGACAGCGTCGTTCTCGGCAGCCGGAACGCTCGCCTGCAGGTCCGAATCCACCGGCTTCACACGGTCGCTGGCCGGATACCCAACGACGATGGCGAGCATCATTTCGTAGTAATCGGCATCGAGTTGCGCGGCGCTTAACTGCTCCTCGGAGCTGGCCAGGTTCACCTTGGCGCGCTTTAACTCTATAGGCAGATCCGCGCCTTCGGCGACAGACGCACCGACGGTATCGACCACCTTTTTCAAACTGGGCAGCTGTTCGGCGAGTATCTGCTGCTGATGCTCGACCTGGCTGGCAGTCAGAAAGAGATCCGCGGCTTGATACGCGACGTCTTCGATTTTGTCCTGTGACGTGTACTGGGCACCGCGGGCCAGCTCTCGCGCAGCGGCGAGCCCGTAGCTCTTGGGCTTGTTGAAGAGCGACTGCTGCGTGGTGACCTGAAAGATGGCCGGCGCGCTGCCCTCGATGGTATTCGGATAGCCGTAGGTATAGGCGGCTCCGCTGCCCAGAATCACTTTGGGGCGAAACGGATCCTGCGCGACCCGCACTCCGGCCTCGGTATGCTGCTGATCGAGGCGCGCAAGAGTGACGTCGGGGTTCTGGCGCGCGGCCAGTTCAAGAGCCTGGCGCAGCGTAAGCGAATGCGTCTCGGCGCGAACCCCGAATGCGAAGAGCGACAGACAAACCACGACACGCATGAACACAAACTCATGCTAACCAAAAGTTCGCGGCTACTACTTGCTTAATCGATAGACCCGGACGTAATCGAAATCGATCGTGTAGCCGGCCGTGTTCTCGGCCGCGATGCCGATCTGCGCACCGCTGCCGAGATTATGCTGCCAGGTGCCGCCGCGGGTCCAGTGCTGACCGTCGTTGCTGGTGTAGGCGGTATAGAGTTCCAGGCCGTCGTTGCCGGTCCTCTTCACGATGCGCAGCCAGGTCCAGAAACCGGCGGGGCCGATGGTCATGTGATCGTAAGTCGGATAGTTCTGCGGCACGGGAGAAATCTGCTTTCCGAACTCCGTCAGGCGCACGTCAAAATCGGGGAAGACATCGAGCTTGATGCTGTTGCCGTCATTACCGTAAATGAACAACGCGCCCTGCGCAAAGTTGTAACAGCAGGAATTGTCGAACGGCACTGAGCTTGAAATGCGTGTTTCAACGAGATAGTCTCCATTCACCGGCGCGGGCTCGGCCAGAATCGAGACGTGCTGCGGATCGCTGTTTTCGTCCGGACCTTGCGTCATCGCCTGGTAGGCAGTTCCGGTGAGCGCATACGAGTTGTTGGCGTTCGGATGCAGGAAATGCCATTGCGGCGAAAGTGTGCTGCTGTTGAATTCATCGGAAAGGCTGGTAATCTCTGCACCGGGTTCGTCGTATGGCTTGAAGACCGGGGTATACGCATTCCATTCCCAGGGTTGCGCCGCGGGGGCGGGTTGCGGCGTAGCAGAAGCCCAGAAGCCGCCACGCACTTCGGGCCAGCCATTCACCCACTCGATGGGATCGAGGAGCGCGGGCCGCCGCGTAAATCCCGGATAGCCGTCGAAATACGGATTCAACTGGTCGATCGCGTGATAGAGCATGTAATCCTGGCCGGCATCGTCGGTGAACACCACATTTCCGCCTGGGCCAACCCACTTGTTTCCGTTCGCTGCGATGGCAATCGATCCGCCCGGTGCGAAGGTCAGCAGCGGCACACCATCCTGATCGAGAAAGGGTCCGGTGGGAGTCTGCGCGCGTCCTACGGTGACGCTGTAGCCGCTCAGCGGACCATCGCAACAGCTCGAGGTTGAAACGAACAGGTAATAGTAGCCGTCGTGCTTCCAGAAATTCGCGCCTTCGTAGGTGTTGTCGATTGCGACCTGCTGTTCGGAAGTTGGATCGGAGGTTAAGCCATCGGCTGAGAGCTTGCGAATGCTGATACCTCCGTTAAAGCTGCCGTAGGAAATCCAGCGCTGGCCGGAGTCGTCCTGGATCTCGTCGGGGTCGATGACCGCGCGCAGAAACGAGTTGTTATAGGGATTCGGCTCGGGCGCGATGACGGGGTTACCGCTATCGGTCCAGGGGCCGGCGGCATGTTTACTGGTTGCCACTCCGATGGCGGAGCCGCCCGCTGCGGTTGTCGGGGCCACGTAGTAGACGTAATACTGACCATTGAAGTGCTTAACGGCGGGCGCCCACAGATTCGTGGTCACCGCACCCATCCAGGCCGGCAAGGCTGGCAGCACATCGCCGATGTAGGTCCAGTGAATCAGGTCCAGGGATTGGTACTCGGCAATGTAGTGATTCTTCAAATTGCCGTTCGCATCTTTATCGTTGCTGTTGAGCGGATCGCCGGTGCAGAACAGATACCAGTGATCGGCGCCGCGAATGCGCTCTTTCGTGATGGCGGGATCGGGGCAACTCACGGCTGGCCCCGTTTTCGGATCATTGAGCAGAAGCGGGTTGGTATAGGTGCTGGCGGGCGCGCGCACGGCACAGAGAGCGAGGGCAACCAGCAGCGCGGACCATCGTGACTTCATCGAACTTATCTCCGGTAACCTTTTCTTGAACGCGATCGTGTTTATATCACAGTAGTGACCGCTCGTATCCTCGCCTTCGCCGCCGTATTTTGTCTGTGCAGAATGCTCGCTCCGGCGCAGCAGCACGACATGCATACCTATCTCGGCCTCGGCTCCGCACCCGATGCTGCTGCCGCGAAGCTCGGTGAGCCTCTTTACAAGCAGAACTGCGCGGCCTGCCACGGTGAAGATGCGCGCGGCGCGCAGGGGCCGAATCTGGTACGCTCCACGCTCGTGCTGCACGACGAGAAAGGACACGATATCGGGCAGGTGGTGAAGAGCGGCCGTCCCGAAGGCGGGATGCCCGCCTTTCCCAATCTCACCGATCAGCAGATTTACGACATCGCTGAATATCTTCACGTGCAGGTGGAAAATGCAGCCAATCGCGGGCTGTACAACTCTCTGTATTCGAAGCAGCGAAGCCAGACGACCGGCGATCCGACGAAGGGCAGACAATTTTTTGCTGAGCACTGCGCCAGTTGTCATTCCGCAACGGGCGATCTGGCTAAGATCGCCGACAAATTTCCCGAGGCCGCCGAGATGCAGGAGCGCTTCCTCTGGCCCGCTTCGCGCGAACCGCGGCGCGCAACCGTTACCACCGCCTCCGGACAGACGATCAGCGGAACGATTCTGAAGATCGACGATTTCGACGTTTCGCTGCGCGATGCAGCCGGCCAGATGCATGAGTGGCCGCGCGATCAGGTGGAGGTAAAGCTCGAAGACAAGCTTGCCGGGCACCGCGCGCTGCTGCCTGTTTACAAGGACGCCGACCTGCACAATCTGACTGCCTATCTGCTGACTTTGAAATGAACCGGTTTCTTCTTCTGACTTGCCTTGCCGCGTCTCTGGGTGCGCAGACTCTCGATCCGCGCACGCTGACGCTCTTCCATCAGCCGCCCGACATCTGGCCGACCTACAACGGCGACTATTCGGGCCGGCGCTATCGCACGCTCGATCAGATCAATCAGTCCAATGTTGGCGATCTGCAACTGGACTGGAGTTTCAAAATCGAGGGCATTCCGCCGCTGCGTGGAGTGGGGAAAGCGGTGATCAAATCGACCCCGCTGATGGTGAACGGCGTGCTTTACTTCACGGTGCCCGATCACGTGTTCGCAGTGGACGCTCGCACGCACAAGAAACTCTGGCAATTCGACTGGCAGGATCAGGGCGGCCATCTGCTCGGGCAGCGCGGGGTGGGCATGTACGGCAACTGGCTCTATTTCCTGACGCCCGACGGCTGGTTCTTTTCACTAAACGCTAAAGATGGCAGCGTGCGCTGGCGGAAGAAGGTGGCCGATGAAAAATTGCAGTACTTCACAACGATGTCGCCGCTGATTGTGAAGAATCACGTGCTGATCGGGGTAGGCGGCGATGCGATGGATGTGCGGGGCTATCTGGAATCACGCGATCCGGAGACGGGCGATCTGGAATGGCGCTGGTGGAGCGAGCCGCAGAAGCCCGGCGATCCCGGCGCCGACACCTGGCCGAACCAAGCGGCCATGGATCACGGCGGGGGCATGACGTGGATGCCCGGTACGTACGATCCCGAGTTGAATCTGCTCTATTGGGGCACGGGCAACGCGAATCCCGTGTTTGCCGGGCAGAGCCGCAAAGGCGCGAATCTCTGGACGGCTTCGATCGTCGCGCTCAATCCCGATACCGGCAAGCTGGTCTGGTGGTTTCAGGCATCGCCGCACGATACGCACGACTGGGACAATGTGGAAACCCCGGTACTGTTTGACGCAGTGATTGACGGCAAGCCGCGCAAGCTGCTGGCGCAGGGCGCACGCTGCGGCTGGTTCTTCGTACTCGATCGCACAAACGGCAAGGCGCTCGTTTCAAAACCGTTTTCAGGCACCGGCAACTGGGCGAAAGGAGTCGATGACAAAGGTCAGCCGATACCCGATCCGGCGAAGGAGCCCAAAGTGGATGGCTCGATGATCGACATGCCGGCGATGGGCGCGACCAACTGGCAACCGCCGAGCTACGATCCCGAGACTGAGCTTTTCTACCTGAACGGAACCGAGGGCTACGGGCTGGCGTATCTTTACGACACATCAAATGAGCCGGAAGGGTACGGCGGCGGCGGAAGCGAGACCTTCGATGCGCGCTCGGCGCTCTTCGCGCTCGACATTCGCACCGGCAACACGCGCTGGAAACACGAGATTCCGCACGGTGAGGGCAGCATTTCGGGCGGTATTTTGACCACTTCGGGCAAACTGCTTTTCACCGGTGACTCCTCGAGCGTGGCGGCCTTCGATCCGGCGACGGGCAAGATTCTCTGGCATCACCGGCTCGCGGCCCCGGTCAGCAACGGGCCTTCCACCTGGACGCTCGACGGCAAACAATACGTAATCGTTGGAGCGGGCGATACACTTTACGCATTTACCTTAAAGGGAGCAAAACCATGATTCCGAGAATCAATGCCGCGCTGCTGGTGATCCGCATCGCGGCATCGCTTGCATTTTTGTATCACGGCAGTGGAATTCTGTTCGGCGCATTTGGCGGACCGGGCCCGCGAGGCTTCGCCGCTTTCACTCATATGCCGCTCGGAATGGTCCATTTAGTGGGGCTGGCGCAGGTCTGCGGCGGACTTGCCATACTGCTGGGGATCTTCACTCGCATTGGCGCGATCTGCGTTGTGATCGTCATGCTGGGAGCGATTTTCCTGGTACACGCTCCGCACGGCTTCGACATCAACAAAGGCGGGTACGAGTACGCGCTCAGCTTACTGCTGGTGGCTTTTGGGCTGTTTCTCTCCGGTCCCGGCGCTTACTCGATAGCGGCCAACCTGCCTGCCTCGGTTGCGAAGCTATGAAGCTTTCTACCGAGGCTGCTCGCCAGCACATCGACTACAACACCTGGGCCACAAATCGTCTGCTCGACGCTGCCGCCGCGCTCACGCCCGAGCAGTTGCAGCACGATTTCGGCACCGCGGATCGCAGCATCTTTGGCACCTTTCAGCATATTCTTCGCTCCGAGCATGCCTGGGTAAACCGGCTGGAAGGAAAGGCTCAGGGGTCGCCGCTTCCGGCGGCAGAAACGATCGCGCAGCTGCGCGATATCTGGACTGGTGTGCACGCGCATTGGATAGAATTTGTCGTGGGCCTGACGCAGGCCGATCTCGACGGCGGAATCAGCTATCACGACATGAAAGGCAATCCCTGGACCAACACGCGCTGGGAGATTTTGCTCCATGTTGTCAACCACTCGACGCATCATCGCGGCCAGGTATCCGGCTTCCTTCGTGCCAGCGGTGTTACGCCGCCGACGGTCGATTACATTGCGTTCGTGCGACAGAAGAAGAGTTGAAGGCCCTGTTAATCGCCGCGCTCACGCCACCAGTGCAGGTACGATTTCGCCGCGATTCCTCCCACGATGATCAGCCCGAGCGCGAGCGCCTTGCCATGCAGCGTCCAGAATGCAAACGCGACCATCAGGGTGTAGAGCACAGTAGCCGTGCGCCAGCCGATCAGAGTGTGACGTTTTTCATCCGGCGGGTCATCGAGAGACATCAGTAACCGATGTGGTGCAAGGCCGCGATACCGGCAGCAGCCAGCAGACAATAAATGCCGAACAGATACCATTGGCCCTTTTCGAGCCAGACGCTCAGCCATTTTAAAGCGAGCAGCCCGGCAATAAAGGCAAAGAGCGCACCGAGCAGGCTGGGCGTGAATGCTCCGCGAAGCGCGCCGGCAGTTTGAATGTGCTCGGCTTTGATCAGGCGCAGAGCTTCGCGTCCGACGACGAACGGAGTCAGAATCACCGCGAGCGCGAAGCTGAACTCCTCGGCGCGGAGCTTGGGGATGCCGGCGAGAATGCCGGTCGAGATGGTTGCCCCGGAACGCGAAAAGCCGCGAAAGGGAAGACAAAGACCCTGGATCACGCCGATCAATCCAGCCTTTTGCGTGGTGAGCCGGTCGACGTCCTGCAAGTTCACGTTCAGATTGGCGCGGCGCCGCTCATAAAGACCCGCGATCAGAATGAGCACTCCGGCGGCGGCCAGGGCGGGCGCGATCAATTCGAGATGACTGAACAACTGCTCCACTTCGGCCTTGGGCTGTCCACGGAATGCGGTCTTTTCGATGAGCTTGATCAGGATCTCGCCGATAACGCCTGTAATCACGGTCGCGATGATTAGCAGCCACGCATATCGCTTGAATGTTTCCGAGTTGCGGAAGTACGTGTCGCGCCATTGCCGCCAGAAGTAGACGATAACGGCGAACATTGTTCCGGTGTGGAGCATGACAAGCAGCAGCGTCATAGCGGGCGCCGAGGGATCGAGACCAAGCAGCTTTTCGGCGACGACGACGTGGGCCGAGCTGGATACCGGAAGTAATTCCGCCAAGCCTTGCACAACCGCAAGAATGATGACGTGTATGAGACTCACAGAGTTCATTATGGCGGTTGACGAACTTTCCGCCCTTAGCTGTGCGCCTGATAGTATCGCCGCGCCTTCGTGCGATTGCCGCAGATCTTCATGTCGCACCAGCGGCGGCTGTGGTTCTTACTGAGATCGAGAAACAACCAGCGGCAGGTTTCGGCCCCGCATTCGCGCACGTGTGCCAGCTCGGGAGAGACCAGCAGTTCGGCCGCGGCGAAGACTATGGGCCAGAGCGGGGCGAGGGCGGTGCTCGCCAGGTCGGTCCACGTCCAGCGGATTGTGCCGCGCTCCTCGACGAGCATTCGATGACGTATGATCTTCTGCCAAGACTGGTTAAGAAGAGACAGATCCTCAGGATTCATGCGCTCGCCGCGAGCCGCCGCCGAGAAGAGCCGTTGGAGCAATTCGCGCAGATCGCGAGCAACGCGTAGAGCCGCCTGCTTCTCGCGCTCCGGACAGCCATTCAGGCGCGCGGCTTGCGTTGCATCGATTACGCCGGCCTGCTGGGCAAACCGCAAAAAATCTCCATAAGCCGCCAGCAACTCTGTCGTCCGAGCTGCATCGAAACGGTTATCCAGCGTGTTAGCCAGATCGAGGGCAACATGTCCGCCGACGAGATTGAACGCACTTGCGGGAGCCATTTTCGCCGATTTGATTATAACTTTCAAAATGGATTTGACAGGTGAAACTGAGCGACGCTATTCTATAACCATCTATGACTGATACGGCGGTTATTGAGAACTTGACCGATCAGGCCCGGCAGCGCCAGCGGCTGCCGATTGCGCTCGCCTTTCTGGCGATTTACGTCGTCTGGGGATCCACGTTTCTTGCCATCCGGGTTGCGGTCGCGACGGTTCCTCCGCTTTTTGCCGCTGGTACGCGTTTTGTGATCGCCGGTGCCGCACTCTATCTGTGGTCGCGGCTGAGCGGAGTTCCGAATCCGACGAGGCTCGAATGGCGGAATCTGTCGATTATCGGAACCTGCATGTTTTTGATCGCTTACGCGGGTCTTTTCTGGGCGGAGAAGACAGTGCCATCGGGGCTGGCATCGGTGATCGTTGCCACGATTCCGGTCTGGACGACGCTGTTCGAGGTGTTTGTCTTCAAGCGCGGGAAACTGCGCGGCACGGTGGTGCTGGCGCTGGCAACCGGACTGGCGGGCGTCATCATACTCGTTCCGCTCGCGGGGACGAGCAGCACGGCAGTGCTTTCGGCGCTTGCCATCGTCGCCTCCGATCTCTCGTGGGCCTTTGGTTCGGTTCTCTCAAAGGGCATCCACCTACCCTCTTCGAAGCTGATGAGCGCGGCCGGACAGATGCTCACGGGCGGCGCAATGCTGCTGGTCGCATCCGCGTCGCTGGGCGAATTACATCCTTTCCCACACGTTTCGCTGCAGGCAGCGGGAGCAATCGCCTATCTCATAACCGCGGGATCGATTCTGGCCTTCAGTAGTTACACCTGGCTGCTGGCGCGTCTTCCCGCGACCAAAGTTTCGAGCTACGCGTATGTGAACCCCGTTATTGCGCTGGCTCTCGGGCACTGGTTCGGAGGCGAGCCGTTCACATTGCACACACTCTTTGGAACCCTACTGGTGCTGGGGGGTGTGATCCTGCTGCTCGGAAATTTCGGCCGCAAGCAAACCAGCGCGGACGATACGATTTGATTTGAGCCTGCAGAATTTTGATGTGATCGTGCTCGGTCTGGGTGGCATGGGCAGCGCCGCGGCGTATCACATTGCTGCGCGGGGCAAACGAGTGCTGGGACTCGATCAGTACGAGGCGGCGCACGATCGCGGCTCTTCGCATGGCGAGTCGCGCATCATCCGCCAGGCGTATTACGAGAATCCGGCCTATGTTCCACTTCTGCAGCGCGCCTATGAACTCTGGGAACGCCTCGAACGCGGTAGCGGCGCTTCCCTTCTCCGGCTTACGGGCGGCCTCATGATTGGACCTCCGGGCAGCGCGGTCGTACAGGGCACAATCGCCAGCGCCACCGAGCATCATCTGCCGTTTGAAGTTCTGGATGTACGCGAGCTGGTCCGGCGCTTTCCCGTCTTCAGGCCGCGTGCCGACGATAGCGCCGTCTACGAACTGCGCGCGGGCTTTCTGCGGCCCGAAGCAGCCGTTCGAGCGCATCTCGAGCTGGCCGCACGTTCGGGAGCGGATCTGCATTTCGGCGAGCGTGTCGAAAGCTGGCAGGCGACGAACGAGGCTGTCCGCGTGAAAACCACACGAGGCGAATATTCGGCCGATCATTTGGTGATTGCGCCGGGAGCATGGGCTCCGGAGTTGCTGGCGAGCATCGGCGTGAAGTTCGAAATTCGTCGCCACGCGATGTGCTGGTTCCGGCCGCGCGCGGAAGCCGATCTATTCTCGCCGGAGCGACTGCCCGTCTACATCTACGACGTCGACGGGCGCGACTGCTTCTACGGCTTTCCACAAACCAGCGCAGCCGATCACGGAATCAAAATCGCGATGCACAGCGGAGGTGCCATCACCACGCCCGGCGCGCTCGATCGCAACGTGGGTGGGGGCGACATTGAGGAGCTCCGCGAGCACATGCAGCGTTTCCTTCCAGCGCTCAACGGAGAGTACATCCAAGGCGCGATCTGCATGTACACGCTCACGCCGGATGAGCATTTTGTGGTTGCGCTACACCCGCAACATAAGAACGTCGCGCTCGCGGCGGGCTTTTCGGGCCACGGCTTTAAATTCACAACCGTAATCGGCGAAGTGCTTGCCGATCTCGCGACAGAAGGCTGCACGCGCCAGCCCATCGCGCTCTTCCGGCCGGAGCGTTTCCAGGTTTAACGGCGCCCGTTCGCTTACCATAGTGGAACTGACATGACCGAACGCCATAGCAAGGCGACCATCATCAGCATGGCTGTACTCGCGTCGGCCCTGGCGACGTTCCTCCACGAAGCTGTCGGACACGGCGTGACGGCGTGGCTGCGCGGCGATGTACCGACCGAGCTCACCAGCAATCATCTCTCGACACTGCATCCGGATAAGTGGGTGGAAGCCGGCGGAACGATCGTGAACTTGTTTCTTGGGGCGGTTTCGATCGTGTTATCGGGGGATCGCGGGCTGTCGGCCAACAGGCGCTATTTTCTCTGGCTGTTCGCAGCCTTTAGTCTGCTGGCCGGAAGCGGTTATTTCCTGTTTTCCGGCATCATCGGGGTCGGCGACTGGCGGGCCGTTATCGAGGGCTGGCCGCATCCGGTGGCGATCCGGATTACGATGTCGATCATTGGCGGCGGACTCTACTTCCTCACCGTACGCCTGCTCGCGATCGCGGTCCGGCCGTTTTGTCCCACCCGGAGCGCGTACAACGTCGTTGGCCGATTGCCGTATCTTGCCGCCTGCCTGTTCAGTTGCGCCGCCGGAGCGCTCGACCCGCTCGGTCTGAAGCTATTTTTTCTTTCCACGGTTCCGGCCGCATTCGGCGGGCATTCGGGATTGCTCTGGGCAGACAGCCTGATGCCTAAGCAATGCAAGGAGCAGCCGCTGACTGTCGAGCGCGCGCCAGCATGGTGGATCGCTGCAATCGTGTTAGGCCTCGCCTACATTCTCGTACTCGGCCGCGGCATTCATTTCGCGCGGTAATAGTTCAGGGTTGATGCGCGATGGTCGCCTCAGCCGCTCCGGTCCAGAACGGGATTTCTCTCGACCAGGCTGAACCGGGAAGCACCTCACGGTGTGAAAAGCGCCAGCGCAAGATATAGTCCTCTTCGAGTGATCCGCGGTAGCGAAGCGCCCGGTGTTGCGGAGCGTGGCCTCGATCGTTTTTCGCTGGGGATTAAGAGCCGCGGTTCAGAGAAATTTCGGGAGCCTGCGCAGTCGGGTAAGCGACTCCAAGCACGGCGAACAACAGCAGCGGGTACATGCCGGATTTGACACCGCTGCCGGGGCACGAGTTCCGGGCTCAATATCAACGGGGCGCGGGTTCCGCGGCATCGGCCAGCGCGTAGGCGACCACGGTCATCACCGCCGCATTCTCATTCAATTCGCGCGGATTCACCTTATCGAAGGTATCGGCGGCGGTGTGATGGTAGTTGAAATAGAATCGGCTGTCCTGGGTGGGCGAAAATCCCGGAACGCCTTTGTGGTTGAGGAAGCTGATATCCTCGCCGACCTCGTCGCTGCGGTTGAGCGCGGCCGCACCTGAGGCTTCCAGCACGTGCGCCACCGGTCGCAACCACTGCTCCAGTTCCGGTTTTCCGGTGTACGAAACGCCGCCCGGATGACCTGCGCCTAAATCCGATTCGAGCGCGCCAACGTGGTTCCCCAATTCGGCCGCATGCTCCTGCACATACGTCTGCGCGCCTTCGGAACCCTGCTCCTCATCCATCCACGCCACAAAACGAATCGTCCGTTTGGGATGAACGCCGAGCATCTTGAGCAGATGAATGGCTTGCATCGAGACCACAACGCCCGCTCCGTCGTCGATCGCGCCTGTTCCGAGATCCCAGGAATCGAGATGCCCCGAAACGATCACGATCTGCTCGGGATGTTCGCTGCCTTTCCAGTCCGCGATGACGTTGTAGCTTTCCACTTTGGGCAGAGTCTGCGGCGTGAGGACCAGATGCATTTCGACTTCGCCCTGTTTACTCAGATGGGCGAGCAGATCAGCATCTTCGGCCGTCACGGCAGCAGCGGGAATTTTCGGCCGTCCGTCGGCGTAGATCGTCCCGCCCGTGTGCGGCAGCCGGTAATCCGCGCCTCCTACCGATCGCACCAGCACCGCCACCGCGCCCAGCGAAGCGCCCACCACCGGACCTGCGCCGCGATACACGACCGCCTGACCGTACGCCGCATCGCCATCGCCCATGGCGGCCAGCTCTTTGTCAAACGGCTTGTTAAAGAGCAGAATTTTGCCCTTCACCGCGCCGGCGGGCAAACGTCTCAACTCGTCGAACGAATCGACCGCAATCACCGGCGCCGTTACGCCATCCGGCGGAGTGGCAACACTCGGGCCGAGCGCCGTCAGCATAATCTTCTGCGTCGTTCCGGGCGCTTGTCCGGGCCATTTCGTCAGCGCTCCAGTCTCGGCGCCGCGCACCCAGTGCGGAACCGTGGTCTTTTCGAGCTGCACTTCCGCTCCCAGCGCGCGCATCTCCGCCGCCACATATTCAACCGCCGCGCTCGCCTGCGCCGAACCGCTCAGCCGCGGCCCGATGTTATCCGTCAGATGCCGCAGTTCCGTGAGCGCATATCGATCCGAAAGCGCCGCATCGCGCAGCTTCTCCATGTTGGCAATCTGCTGTTCATTCCAGGCGCCGGTCGATGGATTGAGCAGCGCCGCCATGCGGTCGCGAAATGGCGATTGCGCGAAACAGACACACCCCGTCAGCAGAAATGCGCAAAATTTAAGCAACACAGACTCTCCTAGCACGTTACTGTAGCTAATAGCGGAACGGAGTTCGTTCGACAAACTCCGCGGAGGCGAGTCTGCGCTTTCAACGCGAAGCAAAAGGCCCCGTGTTCAAGCCATGTTGAAAGAAGCGCTGCTCGGCACGCATCAGGACTTCACGGAAGGCAATCTGAACCGCGCCATCGTTCTGCTGGCGATTCCGATGATCCTCGAGATGGCGATGGAATCGCTGTTCGGTATCGTCGACGTCTTCTTCGTTGCTCGTCTCGGCGCCGACGCAATCTCGACGGTCGGCCTCACCGAATCTCTGCTCACGCTGATCTTCGGTGTAGCGATCGGTTTGAGCATGGCTACGACCGCTTACGTCGCGCGGCGCATCGGCGAGAAAGATCCGGACGGCGCAGCGAACGGCGCGGTGCAATCGATCATTCTCGGCATACTTGTTTCCGCCATTGTGGGCGCCATCGGCATCGCCTATGCACCGCGCCTGTTGCGCATGATGGGCGCCACTCCTGCCATTGAAGCGAACGCTCGCTACACGCAGCTCATGCTCGGCGGTTCAGCCGTCATCTTCCTGCTGTTTCTGATCAACGCCATCTTCCGCGGCGCAGGCGATGCAGCGCTCGCGATGCGCACGCTGTGGCTCGCCAACGGCATCAATCTCATCCTCGATCCATGTCTGATTAACGGCTGGGGTCCGTTTCCGCATCTGGGCGTCTATGGAGCCGCGGTGGCGACCACAACGGGCCGCGGTATCGGCGTTTTATTTCAACTCTGGCAGCTCGGCTCCGGGAAAAATCGAGTGGTCGTCGCAGCTCGCCAGGTGCGTCTCCATGTGCCCGTTATGCTGCGGCTGCTGCGTGTCTCCGCCACCGGCATTCTGCAGTTTCTGCTGGCCACCGCGAGCTGGATGGCACTGGTTCGCATCGTGGCCAGTTTCGGCAGCGCGGCGGTGGCCGGCTACACCATTGCGGTTCGCATGCTGGTCTTCACCATCCTGCCGTCCTGGGGTCTGAGCAATGCGGCCGCCACGCTCGTAGGACAGAATCTCGGAGCCGGCAAACCGGAGCGCGCCGAAACTTCCGTCTATCGCACCGGGTTTTACAACATGCTCTATCTGGGCCTGATCTCGATCGCCTTCATCTTCTTCCCCGCCCCGCTGGTCGCCATCTTCACCGGTGAACCGGCCGTCGTGACCACCGCCGTCGCCTGCCTCTCGATCTTCGGCATCGCCTTCTTAAGCTACGCCTGGGGCATGGTCCTCATCCAGGCGTTCAACGGCGCGGGCGACACCATGACACCTACCATCATCAATTTCTTCGCGTTCTGGCTTTTCCAGATTCCGGTCGCGTGGCTACTGGCATTCCATTTCTCGCTGGGTCCGCGCGGCGCATTCTGGGCTGTGCCTTCCGCCGATATCGTGCTGACCAGCGCCTCCTTCGTGATGTTCCGGCGCGGCAGCTGGAAACGCCAGCGCATCTGACGGGTCATCGCTTCGCGCCCGGACACGCTGAAATTTTGTGATACGCTCATCCCGCGCCATGCTGTCCATCCTGCAATCCACCGCGCTCTTGCTGGCGGCCACTCTCACTATCTCCTGCGGCTCCATGAAGGCCGCGCAGCAACCCGCATCCGGCGCCCCCGCCGTATCTCCGAATAATGAGTCCACGGAAGAGCCATCCGACGAACTCGCTCCCGCCGCGGTACAGCTCGACCTCTCCCACACTTCGCCGCTGCTCGATGCGCTCTATAAGGCGACGCGCGAAACGAAGGAACAGCCCACGCTCGATCGTCTCGCCGAAGCGCAGCAACTGATTGACAGCGGCGCCGACCTGAAGATCGTGGACGCCCGTGGCCGCACCGCCCTCCACTGGGCGGTCTTCGGCTCGAGTTACGCCACCAAACCGAAAATTCAGGTCGCTTACGAAGAAATCGCCAATGCTCTGATCGAGCGCGGCGTCGAACTAAACCGTGAAGACGCCTATCAGAACACCGCTCTCGACTATCTGCTCTACTCGCCGAATTTCGAGATGCAGACTCTGCTCATCGAGCACGGCGCAACCAGCGGCTTCCTTCCTGCATCCCTTGCGCCTCTCGCTGGCGAGCCGGTTCCCGCCGAAGTGCCGCGCTCCGCTCTTCTCCACGCCGATCTGATTGCCGGGCAGACACTCAGCGTGCGCCTTAGTCAGGCCGTTTTCAGCGACCGTTCCCGCACCGGCGATCCCATCGAAGCCATCGTCACCTATCCGCTCTGCAAAAACGGCGAGCAGGTCGAATGCGCCGATGGCGAACTACTGCTTGCTCCCGGCACAAAGATCAACGGCACCGTGCTGTTTGCCGCAAAAGCTTCGAGCAAGTACGATCGGCCGCGCATTGTGCTGGATTTTTCAAACGTTCTCCACCACGATGGCACTCGTTCGCCGTTGTACACGCGCGTGCTCGATGTCGATAACGCCCGCGAAACCATCCGGAATAACGAAATACTGGGCATCGTCCAGCCGCATGCCTCCACCAAAATGTCGTTCGCCATGGCGGCGCTGGGCGCTGTTAATCCCATCGCCGGTTATACAATCCGGGGCCTGCAGACCGTTTACGGTCTCTCTATCCGGCGCGAAATCCTCTTTCCGGCGGGCACCGATCTCCAGGTCCAGATCGTTCGTCCCTCCGTCCTCAATCGCAAAGAGCCCTGGAACGGTTGGAACAAGCTCGCCGTCGATCCCGCGCTGCGAACTCTGGTCGTCTCCGCTCCCATGCGCACCCAAACTGCCGCCGGCACGCCCTCCGACATCACCAATTTGATGTTCCTCGGAACACGCCAGCAGCTCATTGCGGCCTTCAACGAAGCCGGGTGGTTTGAGGCCGATGCGCTCAGCGTACAATCGGCTCTAAAAACACTCGGCGCAACCGCTCGCCAGGCCGGTTATTCGAGTGCTCCCGTTTCGGGTCTCCTGATCGGCGGCCGTCTGCCCGATCTGGTCTTCCAGAAATCACTCGACACCTTCGCCAAACGCCATCATCTGCGGATCTGGAAGGAACCGAAACTGTATCAGGGACGCGAGGTCTGGATCGGCGCGGCCACGCACGACGTCGCCATCAGCAACGCGAAAGCCGGCACCAAATGGTCGCATCGCATCGATCCGCATATCGATCGCGAGCGCGATTGGATTGAAACCGATCTGCTCTTCATCGGCACCGCGAAAGCCTACGCCGACATCGATCGGCCGGCTGCTCCCCGCCTCGCCGCCAACGCCACCGGCGACCGCTTGCTGACCGACGGCAAAATGTCCGTCATAGACTTGGGCCGTGGGAACATTCAGATCCAGGCCCGCACCACCGCGCAATAATCGTATTCACGCCGGTCGGCGTTCCGGCCTTGGCACAATTGTCGGCGAAATAAACGTGCTGCCTTGCATCACAGCCGGTATTGCCGCCGGCAGTTCCGTCACGGCCGAGCGCTTCAGCACAAATGCCTTCACCCCAATCTGCATCGCCTCTTCGGCATAGACGCGGTTGCTGTGCTGGCTCACCAGCACAATCGGCACCTTTGGCATGATCTCGAGCAACTGCCGCGCCGCTGTGATGCCGTTCATGCCCGGCATCGAGACGTCCAATAAAATCAACTCCGGCTCGTATTCTTTCGCACTCTCGATGCCGCTGCGGCCGTCGTCCGCTTCGGCGATGACCTCCGCCCCGAGATTCTCCACGATGTGGCGCAATCCGTCCCGGATCGCTTCATCATCGTCTACAATCAGTACTCTCACTCCTATTCACCCTGCCGCTTGCATTTCACTGCACCTCCATCGCAACATCTGAGTCTCGCCTCGTCAACTCGGTAAACCACTACCCACTAGAATCCGCTCAATCGAGGCTGAAAGACGAACGGTCCCGCAGTATTTTCCGCAGGGTATCAGCCTGCATTTCCCGCTCCTTCGCCTCGGCCTGAAGCCGTTCGCGCAGCTCCGGCTCGAACTGATCGGACAGGCGAGCAGCTAGTGATGCGCCCTCCTCGAGCGCGACAATGGCCTTGTACAGCGCCTTCTCTTGCGCCGTGAAATGCTCCGCGAACATCGTCTTGGGCGAAAACGTATGGCCTACACGGCATCGGTATTCCTTCCAGTTTCCGCGCCGCACCTCCCAGATCGTTCCGCGGCAATCAGGGCATGTCAAGTCTGTTAATTCCGGTTGCATGCTCGTAACCTCGATCTCAGTCTCTTTGCCGTCGTTGTCGGCGGTTGCCAGCCGCATGAACAGATCGCCCATCGAGCAGAGCTTGGAGATGTGGTCTGCTTCGATCTCGCGTATGGCGCTCAGCGGCATCGAGGGGAAAGAAGCTTCTTCCGGATTTTGGACTATCGCAACGCCACCTCGGCGCTTAATTTCCCATAAACCAGCCGTTCCGTCGTCTAGCTCGCCGGTCAGCACCACGCCGACAACCCGTTCGCCATAAGCCAACGCGGCCGAACGCATGGAGACGTTAATGCTCGGGCGATGGTGTTGCTCTTTCGGACCCAGGCTGAGATGCACATGACCGCGCTCGATGATGAGATGGTGATCCGGGGGCGCCACATAGATCTTCCCGTGCTCGATCGCCTCGCCGTCTTCCGGATGCACCGCTTCCAGCTGTCCGGCCCGCGTCAGTATCCCCGGCAAGAAGCTTCTGGTTCTGGCCGGCGTGTGGAGGACCACGAATATGGCACCGGGGAAGCCGGCGTGCAGCTCTCGGGCAATTTGCGAAAGCGCCTCCACCCCGCCTGAAGAGGCTCCGATCACGAATATCTCGTGTTTTGGCATGGCTATGCGCCTACGCGCCCCCCCCAGCGGCGAGTGAACAATAATCCGGGTCCCGTGCCGCAGCGCCGATTCTACCTTCACCGTTGCTCCAATCAGCCGGGCTCGCTCGCGCATGCTGATGAATCCCAGCCCCCGCTGTGCCTGCTCAGGGTCAAATCCTTTCCCAGCATCCGTGATCTGCATCTCAATTGCATCGTTCTTTCCCGCCAATATGACTTTCACGTGCGTCTTCCCTGCGTGCTTGGCTACGTTTCGGAGCGCTTCCTGCGCAATGCGGTACAGTGCGGTCCCGACTTCCGGCGAAATACCCTCGGGCACATTCTCCGCATGGAAGCTTGCGATCATTCCCTCACGCTCGCCGAACTCTTCGGTCAGCGAGCGCAGCGCCGGACCGAGGCCAAGATCTTCAATGATAGAGGGATGCAGCCGGTGCGAAAGGAGCCGCATATCCTCGCCGATTTGCGCGACATGCGTCAGACACTGCTGCAGCTTATCTTTAGCTGCACCAGGATTTCCTTCGAGCATTTGCACAATCTGGTCGCCCGTGATATGAACCGCGGCTATGCGCTGGCTCAAATCGTCGTGCAGCTCGCGCGCCAGCCGCCGGTGTTCTTCTTCGTGCGAAGTGAGCAGGTTGGCCGCCAGTGCGCGCAACTCCTCCCGATTGCGGTCGCGTTCCTCGGCTGTCGATTTCACTTCCATCTCGAGCCGTTCGCGCTCCGCGTTCAATAGGCGCTCAACCTCTTTATGCGCGGTGATGTCTTCGAACGTAACCAGCAGAAACTGCTGCCCGTCGGGCTCGAGTACGCTCACGCGCACCAGCAGCGTTCGCCCTTTCCCGCCGTTCGCCTTGCTATGGAATTCGAGGCTCGCTTCGCCCTTTTGGCCGCTGCGAACGTCTTGTAGGAGGGCGTGAAGCGGGTTTTCCATTCCCCAGAGCGCCGCCGCCAGGTCAGGGAGCACCCGATGATCGAGTGCCTCCGGGGTCGATCCGGTCAATGCGCAGAAGGCTTCGTTTGTCGACCGGATACGCAGCTCTTTATCGACCACTGCCAGCGGAAGAGGAATCGCTTCCGTAACAGCCCGGGCAAAATCGCGCGCTTCGCGCAATTCCTGTTGGCTTCTCCGCAGTTGATCGATATCGACCAGCACCACCACGACGCCGTCGATTTTGTTATCGGTGGTGCGGTAGGGCCGTACCCGCAGCAGATACCAGTGGCCGTCCCGGTCCTGCACCTCGATCTCGCGCGAGCCGAGCGTATCGAGAACCTCCGTGAAAATCGGCTCCAGGTTTTCCGTATTCAGGTTCAGCCGGATGTCCCCGAACGGGCGCCCTATATCGGAGGCGCGCACATTCATCAGCCGCTGCGTCTGCGGCGTGAAGTGGCGTATCGCAAAATCGCTGCTCAGCATCAGTACCGGCAGATTTACGCTGTTCAACAAATTCGAAAGGTCATTGCTGGCCTCTATCAGAACTTTGTTCCGGTTTTGCAGCTCATCGTTCACCGTCTGCAGCTCTTCATTGGAGCTCTGCAGTTCCTCTTTTGTGGTCTCGAGCTCTTCGTTTGTGCTCTGCAGTTCCTCATTGGCCGACTGAATCTCTTCGTTGGCCGAGATCAGCTCCTGATTCTTGGCGTCCCGCTCTTCGAGCAGCGACTGCAGGTACATCCTGGAGGAGGAGAGGTCGTGCCTTAGCTGCGAAATGGTGCGGTCTTTCGCAGCATCCACGGCTTCGACCTGCGCTGGTTCGGCTGCCGCGGCGTTATCGAACTCATGCGCCTGTCCGTGCGGTGGAACAAAAAGCACCAGGTACGAGCGGGAGCGTGAACTCAGGTTGTGCATCGGAAGCACTTCGAGCGTCGCTTCGCGGATCTGATCCCCGTCCCGCACGCGCAGCGATGGAAGCTGGATCGGCATATCCTGCTCGATGGCCCGCCTCACTGCCGCCGTCACCTGCGGCGCAATGCTCTCCCGCACCATGCGGCCTAACTGGAGCGAGGCCGTTCCCTGCGCCAGTTCGAGAAACGGGCTGGTATGCCCGCGCGACTGCAAAATCTCGAGTTGCTCATTCACCACCACTCCGGGAGGGCCGTAGCGCGCGAGCACAATCCGGTCGGCCGAGCGCTGCAGGTCCATATCCGTCCAGCTTTGGCCCACCCGCATCAGTGGCGCTTCGGGAACGAGATCTGTCGCGAGCACCCTGGGCACTACATCCACCAGCGCACGAGCCGGTGTCGTGCCGATTTTTGTGTAGATCTTGTATTTTCTGTCGGTAAGGCTGAAAAGATCGTGGAACTCGCGGATCGTCTCCGAGTTGCCGAGCAGCAGATGGCCATCCTGCCGGAGCGCGTAATGAAAGGTGGGAATCAATTGCCTTTGCAGGTGCGAGCCGAAATAGATTAGAACATTTCGGCAGCTGATCAGGTCCAGCCGCGAAAAGGGCGGGTCGTTACACAGATTCTGCCGCGCGAAAATGCAGAGATCGCGGATACGCTTAGCGACCTGGTAACCTTTCTCGGTCTTGACAAAAAAGCGTCGAAGCCGTTCCGGGGAGACTTCATTGACGATCGACTCCGGATAGAGTCCCAGCCGGGCTCTCTGAACGCTCGCTTCGCTCGCATCTGTGCCGAAGATCTGAATCGGGGGCTCGACCGGAGTCCCTGCTAATACTTCGAGCATCGAGATCGCAATCGAATAAACCTCTTCGCCCGAAGAGCAGCCCGCCACCCATACCCGAACCTGCTGATCCGGTGCGCGTTCCTGAAAGATCCGATTGAATACCGCTTCCTTCAGCGCCTCGAAGACCTCCGGATCGCGGAAGAGTCGCGTCACGCTAATGAGAATGTCTTCCTGCAGTTCGCGCAGTTCTTTCGGACTGTTCTGGAGAATGGAGGCGTACTCGGCCAGCGTGTTGATACGATGCATCAACATCCGCCGGGCGAGACGCCGCCGCAGCGTACTTGGCTTGTACAGCCGGAAATCAACGCCCGAGACGCTCTTCAACTGCTTCAGGATCCGGCTGAAGTACTTCTCTTCATCCCGCGCTCGACCGCCTTTCTCGAGCTGCTGCACGTCCGGCGACTGATAGCGGCGCGCGAACTCGCTAAGCTGGCGCCCGATCTGCCAGGGCGGCAGAACCATGTCGACGTGATCCGCCGAAATGCTGCTCCGCGGCATCTCCGGATAGCGCGCCGATTCGGGCGCCTGCACCAGCGTGATGCCGCCTTCGCCCTTGATGGCTCTCGAACCGAGTGCGCCATCAGAATCCATGCCCGACAGCACCACCCCGATTGCCAGATGTTTCTGATGGGAAGCGAGCGATCGGGCATATATGGACCCTGCCTGTATTGCAACCTCGTTTTGATCAACGGTCAGAATAAGACTGCGTGCATATATCCGGCCTCGAAGTTGAGGGTCGTCACCCTCGGGCCCTGATGGAATCTGC